>ERZ507065.161-NODE-161-length-60393-cov-8.426017_pt1 | contig 60393 bp, 52 predicted proteins | sample MGYA00513785_ERZ507065 | MGnify/ENA metagenome assembly ERZ507065
AGCTGGCCGTCGGCGGAGAAGTAGTCCGGCGGGCAGCCCGCCACCCGGGAGAAATTGCCCTCGGCGTCGGTCTCGAACATCTCGCCCCCCGCCCAGGCGTCGGCGGAGTCCGCCGAGACGTAGATGGGCATGTCGCCCAGGATGCGCACGCCCTTTTCGTTGGCGTAGGCTTTCAGGGCGGTCCACTGGCGGTGGCACTGGTACTGCAAAAACTTCCAGAAGGAAATTTCCTCCGCCTTCTCGTTGCGCAGGGCTTCCAGCGCCGCGGGCTCGCGGCGGCGCAGGTCCTCCGGCCACTCCTGCCAGCCCTTCATCTGGTGTTCGCCCTTGGCGGCCATGTAGAGGGCGTAGTCCTCCAGCCAGTCCTCGTTTAAAAAACAGAAGGCGTAGTAGTCGTCCTCCGGGAAGGCGAAAAACCGCGCGGCGGCCCCCCGCAGCACCCCAAAGCGCAGCTGATAGAGCGCGCCGTAGTCGATGCGCGCCCCGCCGCCCCAGGGCAGGTGCTCATACTCCCCTTTTTCCAAAAGGCCCCGCTCGGCCAGGTCGTCCAGGTCGATGAAGTAGGGGTTCGAGGCAAAGGCGGAACAGCTCTGGTAAGGGCTGTCGCCGTAGCCGGTGGGGGCCAGGGGCAAAATCTGCCACACCTGCTGGCCCGCCTCGGCCAGAAAATCCACGAAGTTGTAGGCCTCCTTGCCGAAGCAGCCGATGCCGTAGGGTCCCGGCAGGCTGAACACCGGCATCAAAACGCCGCATTCCCGCATTTGTTCTTCTTCCTCTCTTTAAGGTAAGGCTGCCAGCACCGCGCTGGTGAAGGCCCGCCGTCCGGCGGTGGTGAACTGCGAAAGGCCCGCCAGTTCGTCCCCCGCCGCGTCGATGGCGGCCAGGGCCTCGGCGCCCAGCGCCGCCGACAGGTCCGGCAGGCCCTCGGCCGAACCGCCGCCCATCAGCTGCCGCCCGGTCTCGCTGGCGTAGAGCCACAGCAGGAAGGCGCAGGCCTCGGTCTGCTGGCTTTCGTCCGCCGCGGCGGGGATGCACACCCAGCCGCCGCTCCTGACCACCGGCTGGTTCGTCAGCTCTTCCAGCGAAAAGCCGCCGTGCAGGTCGGTGCCGTCAAAGGTGAATTTCAGCGGCACCACCACCGTGTCCTCGGCGGAAAGCCCCGCCAGCGCTGCTTCCGAAGCGCCGGCCCGGTAGAAAAGGGCCTTCCCCCCGGCAAAGGCGGCCCGGGCCTCGGCCCGGCCGGGGGCCGCGCCGTTCTCCCCCGCCCCCGCAAGGCTGGCCGCCTCGTCGGTGAGCAGGGTCCACAGGCTGTTCAGCGCGCCCTGCAGCTGGGCGTCGGTGCGCCCGCCCGCGGCGGCCTCCTCGGCGGTCTTGTAGCAGGTGCCCAGCACCGGCGCGAGCACCGGCCCGGCAAAGCGGTCCTGGTCCGCCACCGCGAACACGGCTTCCAGCGCCGCCAGCGCCTCGGGCTTTTCGGCGGGCAGGGCGTACTCCTTGCCGTTCAGGGTCACGGTGGCCTCGGCGGGCGCGGCCAGCCAGTCCGCCAGCGCGCTTGTGAAGCCCCGCCACTCGGCGGCGGTGGCCTTTTGCAGGTCGGCGGGGTCGAACTCCGCCCCCAGCAACGCCGTCAGGCTGGCGGCGTTGGCCAGATAGCCGTAGGCGGTGCTTGCCAGGGGCAGCCCGTGGCAGCCCTCCTGCCCGCCGGTGAGCGCGCCCGCCATGCCCTGCATCAGTTCGCCCTGCTGCGTCAGGTCCAGGGCCGTGTCCGCGCCCGGCTGGGCGGCGGTCACCGCCAGCGTGGCCGAGGCCGCGTCGGCGGCCTGCTCCACCCGCACGCCCTGCTCTTCGGCATAGAGGGCCAGCGCCTCGTCCAGCGTGCCGCTCTCGTCCCACACCGTCAGCACCCGCTCGGCGGGCTCAGCGGTCCCGGACGGGGCGGAGGCGGCGGGGGCGCTCTCTTCCCCGCCCTGGGGCAGCAGCCGCAGCCGTCCGCCGCAGCCTGTCAGCAGCGCCGCCGCCAAAAGGATACTCAGCAGCCGTTTCACGCGCCGCACCTCCCATTCAAGACATATCGCTTTATTATACACTATCCGCCGGGCTTTTTCCAGCGGCAGCTTTGTGCTATAATAGCCCTGATACCGCCAGAAGGGGGCACGTTTCATGGAACACACCGAAAAGCTTTTCTACGCCCAGCCGCCGGTGCTGGAGTTCACCGCCCGGGTGCTGGAGTGCGAAGAGGACAAAAACGGCTGGCAGGTGGTGCTGGACCGCACCGCCTTCTACCCCGAAGGGGGCGGTCAGCCCGCCGACCAGGGGCTTTTGGGCGGCGTGCGGGTGCTGGACGTGCACGAAAAAGAGGGGGTCATCCGCCACCTCACCGACGGGCCGCTGACGGCGGGCGAGACGGTGGAGGGCAGGGTGGACGCCGCCCGCCGGCTGGACCTGACCCAGCAGCATTCGGGGGAGCACATCCTCTCGGGGATACTGCACAGCATGTTCGGCGCGGAGAACGTGGGCTTTCACATCGGGCAGGACTATCTCTTGATGGACCTGAGCGTGCCGGTGGACGCCGAAGGCCTTGCCCGGGCGGAAGAAGCGGCCAACCGCATCGTCTGGCAGGACGTGGAGACCGAGGCCGTCTGGTACGAAAAGGAGCAGCTGGCTCACCTCACCTACCGCAGCAAGAAGGAGCTGGAGGGCCCGGTGCGCCTTGTCACCATGCCCGGGGCGGACTGCTGCGCCTGCTGCGGCACCCATGTGCAGCGCACGGGGCAGGTGGGCCAGATCAAGATCATCGACCACATCAAGTATAAGACCGGCACCCGCCTGCAGGTGGTGTGCGGGGGCCGGGCGCTGGAGCGCCACCGCCTTGTGGACGGCCAGTGCCGCCGGGCGGGGGCGGCGCTCTCCGCTTCGGTGGAGGGCCTTGCCGACGCGGTCGGGCGGCAGAAGGCGGAGCTGGAGGCGGCGAAATTCCGCCTCACGGGTCTTGAAAACCAGCTGTTCGCCCTCTGGGCCGCCGGCGAGACGGACGCAAACCCGCTGGTCTGCAAGCCGGGCCTTGGCCCGGACGGGCTGCGGCGGCTGGCGGCGGCCCTTGCCGAGAGCCGCCCCGGCGTGTGCTGCGCGGTGAGCGAAAAGGAGGGCGGCCTTGCCTACGCCATCGCCTGCACCGGCGAAGGAGCGGACCTGCGGCCCCTCTGCAAAGAGCTGAACGCGGCTCTCGACGGCCGCGGCGGCGGCAAGCCCGGCTTCGTGCAGGGCAGCTGCGCGGCGGACATCGCGGCTCTGCGCGCCTTCTGGGCGCGGCAATTCACGGAATAAGGAGAAACGACACCCATGCGAATGCGATTCAAACCCTACGCGCGGCCGGAGCTTCTGGCCACCGACTGGCACGCCCACGAGCCGCTGGAAAACAAGGGCCGCTGGCGCAGCCTCTTCGCCCGGCCCGGCCAGCCCTTCCATCTGGAGTTGGGCTGCGGCAAGGGCGGCTATCTGGCCCAGCTTTCCTCCGCTCACCCGGAGGTGAACTACCTGGGGGTGGACATCACCGACAAGGTGCTGATCCTGGCCAAGCGCAAGATCGAGAAGGCCTACGCCGAAAAGGGTATGCCGGTGGACAACGTGCTCATCGCCAGCTTCGACATCGAGCGCATCGCGAACGTGATGGACGAGCGGGACGAGGTGCAGCGCATCTACATCAACTTCTGCAACCCCTGGAACCGCAAGCTGGCCCACAAAAAGCACCGGCTCACCCACACGCGGCAGCTGGCGCTCTACCGGCGGATGCTGGCGTACGGGGGCGAGGTGTATTTCAAGACCGACGACGAGGGCCTCTTCAACGACAGCCTCGCCTACTTCCCCGAGGCGGGATTTGAGATCACCTGGCAGACGCGGGACCTCCACGCCGACGAGCCGGCCTGGAACATCCGCACCGAGCACGAGGCCATGTTCACCGAGCAGGGCATCAAGACCAAGGCCCTCATCGCCCGCAAGCTGCCGCTGGAAAACGAGCAGCAGGCGCTGGCCGAGGCCATCGCAAAGCGCACCGCCATCGAAAAGGCGGAGAGCGCCGCCTGGCGCGCCGAGCACGGCGAGGGCTAAAGGCGGCAAAGGGCCCGATGCGGCGGGCCTCTGCGCGGCAAAACAAAAGCAAGGGGTAGGGAATCACTATGGTAGAACTGATACGGACCGTCAACGGGGCGGTCAACGACTTTATCTGGGGCGTGCCGGCGATGGTCTGCATCCTGGGCGTGGGGCTGCTGCTCAGCGTGCGCACCCGCTTTTTGCAGATCCGCAAGTTCCCCTATGCCATCCGCACCACCCTGGGGCGGATGTTCCGCAAGAAGGACGCGGCCGACGGAGCCATGACCCCCTTCCAGGCCGTGTGCACGGCGCTGGCCGCCACCGTGGGCACCGGCAACATCGCCGGCGTGGCGGGGGCCATCGCCATCGGCGGGCCGGGGGCGGTGTTCTGGATGTGGTGCTCGGCGCTGCTGGGCATGTGCACCAAGTTCTCCGAGGTCACCCTGGCGCTTCACTTCCGGGAGCGCAGCGCCGGGGGCAACTGGACCGGCGGCCCCATGTACTACATCAAAAACGGCCTGGGCAAGCGCTGGCAGTGGCTGGCGGCGCTCTACTCCCTGTTCGGCGTGCTCACGGTGTTCGGCACCGGCAACGCCACCCAGGTGAACACCATCGTCACCTCCATCGACGCGGCCCTTTTGCAGTACGGCCTGGCGGGCGAGGGCGCGCTGCCCATGCTCAACCTCATCTTGGGCGTCTTTGTGGCCATGCTGGTGGCCCTGGTGCTGCTGGGCGGCATCAAGCGCATCGGCAGCGTGGCCGAAAAGCTGGTGCCCTTCATGGCGCTGCTGTATGTGGCGCTGGCGCTGGGCGTGGTGGCGCTGAACTTCCAACGGCTGCCCGGCGTGCTGGCGGCCATCGTGGGCGGCGCCTTCCAGCCCCGGGCCTTCACCGGCGGCGTGGTGGGCAGCGTGTTCCTGAGCCTGAAAAAGGGCGTGTCCCGGGGCATCTTCTCCAACGAGGCGGGCCTGGGCACCGGCAGCATCGCCCACGCCTGCGCCGACACCAAAAAGCCGGTGAAGCAGGGCATGTTCGGCATCTTCGAGGTCTTTGCCGACACCATCGTCATCTGCACCCTCACCGCCCTGGTCATCCTGTGCAGCGGCACGCCGGTGCCCTACGGCGCCGAGGCCGGCGCCGAGCTCACCATCTCCGGCTTCACCGCCGCCTACGGCAGCTGGGTGTCGCTGTTCACCATGGTGGCGCTGTGCTGCTTTGCCTTCTCCACCATCATCGGCTGGGGGCTCTACGGTTCCACCTGCATCTCTTACCTGTGCCGCACCGAAAAGGTCATCCGGCCCTTTTTGGTGGTCTACTCCTTCGTGGCCATCCTGGGCGCCACCGTGGACCTGGGCCTTCTGTGGAGCATCGCAGACACCTTCAACGGCCTGATGGCCATCCCGAACCTCATCGCGCTGCTGCTGCTTTCCGGCACGGTGGTTCGCCTTGTGCGGGAGTTCTTTGCCGGCGAGGGCAAAGAGAGCGCCCGGGCCGAAAACTCCAACTGAAAAAAGAACGCAGAAAGCCCCGCGGAGAACTTCTCCGCGGGGCTTTCCGCATGTTGTGAAAAGGAGCACTGCCCAAAAGGCAGGTCATTGGGAAATATCTGCTTCGTCTTCGCTGCGGGACGGGAAGAAGAACACCTTCACCGCCGCGGCGATCTGCAGGATGATGAGGATGGAGAACACGCTGCCGATGGACACCACCATGTAGCGCACGCCGTCGTTGCCCTTGCCGCCGGAGGCGTAGGCCATCAGCAGGAAGGACAGCAGCCCGATGGCCACGCCCCAGGCGATCTTCACCGGGGCGGGGGCCTCGTCGCCGATCCTGCGCCCGCGCATGCACAGCGCCGAGATCACCGTGATGCTGTTGTCCGCGCTGGTGGAAAAGGAAATGAGCATCACGAACAGCGTCACCGGCACCAGAACGGCGCTCAGGGGCAGCTGGCGGATGAAGCTCCAGATGGCGGCGTAGGTGCCGTTCTCCTGCATCACGGCGGCCAGATCCACCACGCCGGAGAGCTGCCAGTCGATGGCGCAGCCGCCGAAGACGGAGAACCAGACCACCGCAAAGAGGCTGGGCATGATCCAGTTGACGATCAGCACCTCCCGGATGGTGTGGCCGTAGCTCAGCTGGGCCAGGAACACGCCGGTCACCGGCGCAAAGGCCATCCAGAAGGTCCAGTTGTAGATGGTCCACCACTTGATGAGGTTCTCGCCGCCGGCGGTGCCGGTGTCGAAGGTCCACAGGGGCAGGTTCTGCAGCCAGTAGCCCAGGGAGGAGGTGCCGGCGTTCAGGATCCAGGCCAGCGAGCCGCCCAGCAGGGCCACCACCAGCAGCAGGAGCATGTAGAACTTGAAGTTCAGCCGGGCGAAGAACTTGATGCCCTTGTCCACGCCGCTCAGGGAGGACAGCAGATACACCACCGTGGTCACCGCCATGGCGGCGAACATCACCGGCGCGCCCACCGTGAGGCCGTACACCTGCTTCAGGCAGGAGGTCACCAGGCCGATGAAGGTGCCCAGCGTGCCCACGATGGCCAGCGCCAGCGCCAGCACGGCGGACATGTCCACCAGGGCGGCCACGCCGGGGCGGCTCGCCTTGTCGCCGAACAGGGGCGACAGGGTGCTGGAGATGGTCAGGGGCTTTTTCTTGTTGTAGCACACATAGGCGATGAGCACCCCGCACACGCCGTAGAAGGCGTAGGGGAAGAAGGCCCACTCGTGGAAGGTGCGGCCCAAAGCGAAGAGCACCGCCTCGGAGGAGCCGGGCTCGATGCCGTAGCCCTCCAGTTCGCCCCACACGCTCTCCAGGAAGGTGATGGGCTGGGACACGCCCGAGGACACGATGCTGGCCCCGATGCCGCCGGTCAGGGACATGGCGAACCAGGTCCAGAAGCTGTATTTGGGTTTTGCGTCCTTGCCGCCGATGCGGATGTCGCCCTTGCGGGAGAACAGCAGCAGGCAGCACAGCACAAACAGCGCCGCCATGATGAACTGATACATCCAGCTCAGGTTCACATAGGACCAGTTGAACACCGCCTGAAAGCAGTTGATGAGGAGTTTGTTGTTCACCAGCCCCACCACGCCGGCGCCCAGCACCAGCAGGAAGGCAGGAAAAAACACGCCCTTGCGCAGGGAGGTCTTGCTGTTCATATCACGGTTCCCTCTCTTTGGCCCAAGGCGCTCACTTGCGCAGGCTTGCGGCGTAGAAATCGTGCACCCGGCTCAGCAGGGGATCGTTGTCCCGCTTGCCGGGGTCGGCGGCCCGCAGCTTGCGGATGGAGGCGCAGATGCGCTCTTCGGCGGCCTTTTCCTTGCCGGAAAACGCCTCGTCGGCGCCCCAGCTCTGCTCGCCGTTCACAAAGGTCATGCGCACGCTGGCGCGGGTGCCCCGCTGCACCAGCATGGCCAGGGGGTCAAGGCCCGGGTCGGTGTAGGGGCGGGTGAGGCTTTCCAGGCTGACGCAGACGAAGTCGGCGTTGCAGCCCTCCTTCAGAACGCCCTGGGACAGGCGCCGCGCGGCCTCGGTGGCGCCCCGGGAGGTGGCCATCTTCAGCACGTCCAGATAGGGCACGCCGCCGTCCACGCCGTTGTGGCGGTTGTTCAGCCAGGCCACGCGGATCTCCCGCAGATAGTCCTGGTCGTCGTCAAAGGCGCAGCCGTCCAGGCCGATGCCGCAGGCAAGGCCCAGCTCGCAGGCGCGGCGCATGTTGAACGCGCCGCTGCGCAGCCGCAGGTTGGAGGAGGGGTTGGTCACCAGATGGGCGCCGGAGGCGGCGATCAGCTGCAGGTCCTCCTCGTCCAGCCAGACGGCGTGGGCAAAGGAGACCCAGGGCCCCAAAAAGCCGATGTCCTGGTAGTGCTGGATGAAGCTCTTGCCCCAGGTGCGCCGGGCATACTCCGCCTGATACTGGGTCTCCAGCAGGTGCAGGTGGATGTACATGCCGTGGGCCAGGGCGTATTCCTTCATGCGCAGCAGCGCCTCGTCGCTGCACCACTGGCCGCCGTTGGGATGCAGCTGCACCTCCACCCAGCCCTCGTCGATCTCCTTGCGCAGGCCGTCCCGGATGCGCTCCACCAGCTCCAGATACTCGTCGATGGTCATGATGCGGTCGCGGATGCCGGCGGCGAAGTTGGTGCGCAGAGGCTCGGGCAGAGACTCGATGAACTTGTCGCGGTCGTAGTAGATGCGCTTGTTCTGGTCCAGATACAGCGGGCAGAGGATGCTGCGCACCCCCGCGTCCCGGTAGCCCCGGGCCGCCTGGATCATCTCCTGGCAGATGTCGCCGAAGTTGTTGGGGTTGTGGCTGTGCAGCACGGTGCCCACGCCCGCCGAGGCAAGGCGCACGCCGTCATAGAAGCAGGCGTCGTAGTGGGGGATGGCGGGCAGCTTGTTCAGGTCCTGCAGCCACACCTCCAGCGCCTGGTCGGGGGTGCCGAAGGACACCGGCGACATGCCGCGGCCGTGGTCATGGGCGTTCACGAAGGCGGGCAGCATCAGCCAGTCCGCGTCCTCCAGCAGCTGCGCGCCGGGGGCTTCCTTCACCAGTTCGGCCTTGGGGCCGATGCGGCGCACCACGCCGTCCCGGACCAGAACGGCCCGGTCCTCGGCCACCGCGCCGGAGACGCCGTCCCACAGGCAGCCGGGCACAACGATAAACTCTTTCATGGAATGTTACGCTCCTTTCCCAAAACGGAAACAGCAAAGGCGCGCGGCGGCATGCGCCGCGCGCCGGACAAAGCTTGTTTTGCGCGGTTTATTTTGCCCGCTTGTAGTTCAGATACAGCGAAGCCTCGGTGCCGCCGTCCACCACGATGGCCTGGCCGGTGATGGCGCGGGCCTCGTCGCTGGCCAGAAACAGCGCCGTCTCGGCGATGTCGCGGGCCTGGATCTCAAAGGGCGCGGGCTGGTAGGTGTCCAGGAAGCGCTGGCGGGCCTCGCCCTCAAAGCCGTTGTTCAGCGGGGTGTTCACAAAGCCCGGGCAGATGGCGTTGCAGCGGATGTTGCTGCGGGCGAAGTCGATGGCCACCGAGCGGGTGATGCTCAGCGCGCCGGCCTTGGCGGCGGAGTAGCCCAGCTTGTTGGGGGTGGGGCGGATGCCGTAGGTGCCGGCCAGGTTCAGAATCACGCCGCCGCCCTGCTTTTCCATGTAGGGGATGGAGTATTTGCAGCCCAGGAACACGCTCTCCATGTCCAGCGCCACCACCTTGCGGAAGTCCTCCACGCTGGTGGTCACGGCGGTGCCCATGGGGCTGATGCCGGCGATGGTGAAGTAGACGTCGATGCGGCCGAAGGTGTCCACCACGTCCTTGAAGAAGGCCTCCATGGCGGGGGCGTCGGTGATGTCCAGGGTGTAGGCCTTGGCCTTGCCGCCGGCGGCCAGGATGTTGTCCACGGTCTGCTGGGCGGCAGCGCCGTTGATGTCCACCACGCAGACGGTGGCGCCCTCCTGGGCGAACAGCTCGCTGGACACGCGGCCCATGCCGGAACCGCCGCCGGTGATGGCCACAACTTTATTTTCAAAACGCTTCATGATAGCATTGCCTCCTTGATGTGATCGAAAAAGGGGATGAACGGGCGGCTCAGCCGAACGCCGGGAACAGGGTCATGGCGATGAGCACGCCCACCACGCCGCGGACCACCGCGGGCACAAGGCCCACCTTGAGGATGGTCTTCTGGGTGTAGCCGCCGGCCTGCATGGCCATGGGCACCACCGGGTTGGGCATGGGGGTGATGAGGGAGGACATGGACGCCAGCGAGCACAGGATGATGGGGCCGCGGGGGTCGCAGCCGATGGAGCTGCAGGTGATGATGAGGATGGGGATGAGCACGGTGGTGGTGGCCTTGTTGTAGAGGAACGAGGTCATCAGGAAGGACACGATGTAGAACACCGCGCCGATGACGTAGCCGTTGGTCACACCGCTGAGCAGAGCCGCAGCGCCGTCGCCCAGCAGCTGGGCCGCGCCGGTGTTGCCCAGCGCTTCGCCCATCACGGTGACGCCCGCGTACAGCAGCACCATGCTCATGTTCATGCGCACCAGGGCCTGCTGCTCGGTGAGCACGCCCGCCAGGGTCACGACGGCGGCGCCGGCCATGGTCACAGCCCAGGAGGGCAGGCCCAGCATCAGGCCGATGACCACCAGGATGAACACGCCGTAGCCGATGACCTCACGCACCGGCGACAGGGGCTCCTGCTCGCTGATGCTGGGGCCGGAGATGGCGGCCAGGGGGATGTCGGGCTCGTCGGGCATCATGCGGGGCAGCACGAAGATGGTCAGCAGCAGGGTCACGATGGCGGTGGGCAGGAACACCATCGTCTCGTTCCACATGCTCAGCATCTCGCCGGTCCAGCCGTAGGACTCAAGGTAGCCGTTCTGGGTGACGTACCAGGCGGCGTAGGGGCCGATGGGCTCGATGACGAAGGAGGTGGACACCACCGTCACGGCGATGGGGTACATCATCTTCGAGGGGCTCACCTTCAGCTGGCTGCACATGTTCATCACCAGCGGATAGACCATGGCGAACAGGGCGGGCAGGCTGGGCACGAACTGGCCCAGCAGGAAGATCACCAGAATGTAGGACGCCAGCACCTTGGTGAAGGAACCCTTGGTGATCTTGTAGAGCAGCTTGGTGATGTTGTTCACCATCTGCGTGCGGGACAGGCCGGCGGCCACGATGAACATGCCGGCCATGGTCAGCACGTTGTTGTTGCCGAAACCGGCGAACACCGTCTCGGCGTCCACGCAGCCGGTCACGAACAGGGCCACCACAACGCCCAGGCTGGTGAACGCCATGGGCAGCTTGCGGTTGAAAAACAGAACGATCATAGCCGCAAAGATGATCAGGCAGATAATCATGCTGTTCATATCGGTTGACTCACTCCTTAACAGATCAGCGATAACAGGCGGGCAAGGAGGGCGAACGCCGTGCCCCGGCCGGGCAGACACGCCTTGAACTCTCCAGAGGTGTTAAATTCTTCACGCGCTCCTCTTGACAATCATTTAACCACGGGGTATCCTTTTTGTAAAGTGAAGGTTTATATAGGTAGCGTTGCGAAAATGTCAACGATGGAGGCAGACATGAACGTTGAAAAATGGCGCATCCTGGTGAACGCCGTGGACAGCGGCAGCATGGCCGCGGTGGCGGCCCAGACCAACTACACCACCTCCGGCGTGAGCCGCATCATCACCACGCTGGAAGAGGAGATCGGCTTTCCGCTGCTGGTGCGCCACCACCGGGGCGTGACCCCCACCAACGAGTGCCGGCTGCTTCTGCCGGACGTGCGGGCCTTCCTCCACGCGGAGGAAAAGCTCAAGCAGCAGGTGGCCCAGCTGAACGGCCTGGAGATAGGCTCCCTCACCATCGGCACCGCCTACAGTTCCAGCTATCCGCTGCTGACGAAGCAGGTGGTCAAATTCGTGGAGCGGTATCCCAACATCAAGGTGAGCGTTCTGTGGGGCTACAACCGGGAGCTGCGCCAGGCGGTGGTGGAGCGGCGCATCGATTTGTGCCTTGTGAGCCGGGGCGACGAGCCGCTGGACTGGATGCCCTTCCGCAAGGACCGGATGATGGTGCTGGTGGGCGAGGGCCATCCTCTCGCCGGGGAAAAGATGTTCCCCATCGAGGCGCTGGCCACCGAGCCCTACATCGACATCTGCTCCAACCAGGAGACCGACGCGAACCAGATCCTGGCCCGCTTCGGGGTGGAGCCCAACACCAAGTTCACCACCTCCGACCGCTACGCCGCCCACGAGATGGTGCGGGCGGGGCTGGGGGTGACCCTGGTCAACGAGACCCAGATCCTGCCCGAGCGGCAGGGCATCCGGGCCATTCCCCTTGCGCCGGCCCAGATGGTGGAGATCGGGCTGGCCTGCCTGCCCCAGGCCACCCTGGCCACCCGCCGCTTCATCCGCTTTTGGAAAGAGGGCAGCTGAAAAAAGCGCAAAAAAGGGCCCGGGGCAGTTTTGCCCCGGGCCCTTTCAGGATGCGTCTCAAAGGGTGTCCAACAGGGGAACGACGGCGAACAGGTCCGGCACGATGGCCGCCGTCAGCGCTCGCAGTTCGTCGGTGGGCTCCATCAGGTCGGGCACCATCACCGCCTTGCAGCCCGCCGCCGCGCCGGCGCGGATGCCGTTGGGGCTGTCCTCCAGCACCATGCAGCGCTCCGGGGCCCTGCCCGCCAGCGCCGCGCCCTTCAGGAACACCTCCGGGTCGGGCTTGCCGTGCTGCACGTCGTCGCCGCACACAAGACCCTTGAAATAACCGTCGATGCCCGCCCGCTTGAGATAGCCCTCGGTGATGACCCGGCGGGTGCTGGTGCACACCACCGCCGGCAGGCCCCGGCGTTCCAGCTCTTTCAAAAGCTCCACAAGGCCTGGCTTCTTGGGCAGGTCGTGCTCGTCCACCAGCCGGTCCATCACCACCCGGGCCTTGGCCTGGTAGTCGTCAAAGTCAAAGTCCGGGCCCAGCCGTTCCAGGCACACCCGCTTGCAGCCCGCCCGGTTGCAGCCCCGCATGGCCACCACCACGTCCAGGTTCACCGGCAGGCCCTCGGCCTCGGCGGTGGCCATCCAGGCCTCGGTCCACAGCCGCTCGGTGTCGAACATCAGGCCGTCCATGTCAAACAAAACTGCTTCGATCATACGTTCTCGTTCCTTTCCCGCTCCGTCACAGCGGGCCTTTCGCCCGCTCGTCGTCCTCGTCTTCGCCGCCCTTTTCCTCCATGGAAAGGCGGCCCAGCCCCAGGTCCCGGCGCAGAATGCTGCCCGCGCCGATGGCTCCCTTGCCGTATTTGCCCCGGATGGCGTCCAGGCTCTGTTCCAGCTTTTCCCGCCTCGGGTCGGGCCGGGGCGCGTCCTCAAAAAAGCTCTGCTGCACCGCCGCCGGCTCCTCGGTGATGGCCTGGGCCGTCACCGTGAGCATCCGCACCGGCTGGCCCTCGTGCCAGTTGGCCTGCATCAGCCGCCACGCGGCGTCCGCCAGGTCCCGGGCCAGATGGGTGCTCATGGGCAGCCGCGTCTGCCGGGTGATGGTCTTGAGGGAGGCGTCCCGCACCGTCAGCTGCACCGCCCCCGCCCACACGCCGTGGCGGCGCAGGCGGGCGGCCACCTCGTCCGAGAGGGCCCACAGCGCCGAGTGCACCTCGGCGGCGGTGACAAGGTCCCGGGGGAAAGTGCGCCCGCTGCCCACGCTCTTCACCGGCTCCTTTTCGCCCCAAAGACGCACCGGCGAGTCGTCCAGCCCCCGGGCGTAGCGGCTTAAGGTATGCCCCAGCTTGCCCAGGGCCGCCGCCAGCGCCTTTTCGTCCGCCGCCGCCAGGTCCCCGATGGTGGAGATGCCCATGCCCGCCAGCTTTTCGGCGGCCGAACGCCCCACAAAGAGCATGTCCCGGGCCGGCAGCGGCCAGAGGATGTCTTTGAAGTTTTCCCGGGTGATAAGGGTGGTGGCGTCCGGCTTTTTGTAATCGCTGCCCAGCTTTGCGAACACTTTGTTGAAGCTGGCCCCCACCGAGATGGTCAGGCCGGTGGCCCCGCGCACCTCGGCCCGCAGCCGGTCTGCCAGAGCCTTGGGGCTTTGGGCGAACAGCTGCCAGGAGCCGCTCACGTCCAGCCAGCTCTCGTCGATGCTGAAGGGCTCCACCCGGTCGGTGAAGCGGCAGTAGATCTCGTTGATGACCTTGTAATAATGAACATACCGCTCCCGGTGAGGCTCCAGCAGAACAAGGTCCGGGCACTTGCGCTTTGCCTGCCAGATGGCCTCGGCGGTCTTGACCCCCATGGCCTTGGCGGGCTCGTTTTTCGCCAGGATGATGCCGTGGCGGCTGGCCGGGTCGCCGCACACCGCCACCGGCTTTTGGCGCAGTTCGGGCCGGGAGAGCAGCTCCACGCTGGCGTAAAAGCTGTTGCAGTCGCAGTGCAGCACCCATCGCTCGGCCATCTTCCCCGCCCCCTTTGCCTAATCAGTATACCACAACGCCCCCGCTTGTGCTATAATGGCATCCATGGAAAGGAGCGTGCGTCCCATGCCGTTTACCCTGTACCAGCTGCTGTGGTACTTTTTCATCTACGCCTTCCTGGGCTGGTGCCTGGAGGTGGTGTTCTGCACCGTCAACTCCGGTCAGTGGGTCAACCGGGGCTTTCTGAACGGGCCGGTCTGCCCCATCTACGGCACGGGCATGTGCATCGTGCTGCTGGTGCTGGAGCCGCTGGCGGGCAACACCCTGCTGCTCTTCCTCGGCTCCATGGTGCTCACCAGCGCGCTGGAACTGGTCACCGGCTTCGTGCTGAAAAAAGCCTTCCACACCAGCTGGTGGGACTATTCCGACCAGCCCTTCAACATCGGGGGCTACATCTGTTTGAAATTCAGCCTGGCCTGGGGCCTCGCGGGCATGGCGGCGGTGCGGCTGCTGCACCCGCCCATCGCCCGGCTGGTGGACCGCCTGCCCCACACGGCGGGCTGGGTGCTGCTGGGGATCTTCGGCGCGGTGCTGGCGGCGGACCTGGCGGCCACGCTGGTCACCCTGGCGGGCCTGGAGCGGGACCTGCGGGAGCTGGAAAAGCTGGGCGCGGCCCTGCGCCGCGGCAGCGACGCGGTGAGCAAGGAACTGGGCGACGCGGCCCTGGCCGCCGACGAAAAGCTGGCCGAGAGCCGGCAGGCCCTGCCCGGGCGCATCGCCGACCTGGAAGCGCGGCGGGACCTTTTGCGGGCGGCCATCACCGACCGGCGGCTCTTCGGCGCGCGGCGTCTGCTGCGTGCCTTCCCCGGCATGCACAACCTGCGCCACAGCGAGGTGCTGGAGGCATTGAAGGCGGAGCTGGAGGAAAAGCTGCGCCGCTGAAAACCAAAAAGGGTGCTGATGGAACACATCGGCGCCCTTTTTTCGTTCCTTTGTTTGAAACTCTGCGAAGACCCGTATATACTGAGAATAGAGAAAAACACCGGCAGGCACAAGAGGAGGTGCGATGTCATGGAAGGGTATCTCTCCATTCGGGAAGCAGCGGAAAAATGAGGCGTGTCCCAGCGGCGCATCAACCAGTACTGCGCCGAGGGGCGCATCCCCGGGGCGGAGCGCTTCGGCGGCTCCCGGGCCATCCCGGGAAACGCCCGGAAGCCCGGCGACCCCCGCAGGGAGAAAAAGAAGGCCGGACCCGCCGTCCCCCCCAAAAGCGCCGGAGCTGTTCCACGGCTTCATGCCCCTGATGAACACCCCGTTCCGGCCGGGGCACTGCATGGAGGCCATTGAAGGGATGAAGGCGGGCCCCACGCGGGACATCGCCCTGGCGGAGTATCACTATTTCAGCGGCCAGGCGGAAAAGGCCCTGGAGGAAACGCAGGTCTATCTCACGGCAAAGGACGTGGGGGTGCGGCTTTCCGCCTGCTGGATCTTTGCCTGTTCCTGCCTGACCATGGGCCGCATCGACCACGCCCGCCGGGCGCTGCATGAGATACGCAGCACACTGACCGCCGGCGGCGGCGCCGCCGCGCCGGGGCGGGCCATCGAGGCCTTTGTGGCCTTTGCGGCGGCGGTGCTCCTGCACCTGCCCCTGCCGGAGGAAATGCCCCCACCGACGAATTCCTGCCGCTGCTGCCGCCCGGCGTGCGGGCTTTCGCGCTGTATGTGGAGGTCCACTATCTCTATCTGAAACAGGAATACGCCATCAGCGCCGGCATCGTGGAGGCCGCCCTGGCCATGGGCGCGGCCGGCTACCCCATCTCCGCCATCTACCTGCATCTGGTGGCGGTGATGGACTACATGAGCCTGAAAAAGACCGAGCGCGCCCAGGCCCATCTTCTCGCCGCCTGGGATATCGCCCGCCCGGACGATCTGATCGAGGGCTTCGGCGAGCACCACGGCCTGCTGGGTGCCATGCTGGAGGCGGCCATCAAGCCGAAATGGCCGGAAGATTTCAAAAGGATCATCGACATCACCTGCCGTTTCTCTTCCGGCTGGCGTAGAGTTCACAACCCGGTCACCGGGCACGACGTGGCGGACGATCTGACCACCACCGAGTTCGCCATCGCCATGCTGGCCGCCCGGGGCTGGACCACCCAGGAGATCGCGGAACATCTGAATATCTCGGCAAACACCGTCAAGACCCACATCGCGGAAGCCATGCGCAAGCTGGACATAAAGACCCGGAAGGACCTCAAACAGTACATGATGCGCTGAAACCGCCTTTTCCGCCTTGGGCACCGCGCCCCGGGTCACCCGTTTTGGGGCCCGAAACGGGCGATGTTCAAGCCCCGCCGCCTGCGATATAATGAGGCTGTGTTCACTTCCAAGCACAAAAAGAAGGCGGCGATGCTTACCAGCAAAAGGGCACAGAGACTGCACGGAACGTTGCCGGAGAAGTTTCTGCAAACGGGGCAGGCCCCGACGACCCGGCGAACGGGAACAGACCGCTGCGCCGTGTCGCCCTTGAGATCTGTAATAACATAAGGACGCGCCGCATCCACGGTCCGGTCGTGGACGGGGTGCGTCTTTTTTGTGTTTGGAGGTCTCTGCGCTGAAAAAAGGAGGAAAGAAGATGAAAAAACAACAAGGCGGCAAGCGGAACTTCCCGGTGGGCAGGCTTCTGGCCGCGCTGCTGAGCCTGTGCCTGCTCATCGGGCCATAGACCACGGCCTTTGCCGACGGCACGGACAAGGCGATCATGCCCGGGGTGGCGGACCTCAACGACCCGGTCTTTTCCAATGGCTACTATTACCCCAGCGACTACATCTACTTTGGCCTGTACCAGGGCTCTCCGCTCAAATGGCGGGTGCTGGACGCGGACAAAGCCTTCGACAAGCAGACCGACGGCGTGTTTTTGCTGACGGATGGGCTGCTGGAAACGATGCGCTATAACCCGTACAACGGTTCGACCGCATGGGAGGGCAGTGAGGCGCAGGCGTGGTGCAAGGCGTTTGCGGGCAGTACGAGCAATTTCTCCGCTGTCGAACAGGGCGTTATGATGGGCATCGCAAAAACCGAAGGCGCATACACACTGTATGACGACCCATGGGGTGAATGCATCCTGTCGGCGCAGAACAAAATGTTTTTCCTTTCCGTTCAGGAGTATTACGATTACGTCGCGGCCTGGGCCTCAATCGTCGCGCATGTGAGCAACCATTTTTGGCTGCGCACGCCCAACACGGAATGGACGACCAACGTGGGCGTTGTCTATCCGTCTGATGGCAACGTTGGCGCTTTGCAAACGGATTTCGAACATTCTGCCCGCCCCGCCTTCAACCTGGACAGCAGCGCCGTCCTTTTCAGCTCCCCCGCATCCGGCGGAAAGCCGGACGGCGAGATCAGCGCCATTGGCGATTACAGCGGCAACGAATGGAAGCTGACCCTCAAAGACAGCAGCCGCGACGGGTTCACCATCGAGAACCTGCATCGCGCGGGCAACATCATCACGTTCTATTACAGCGGCGCGGCGGCGGGCGCGAACGAATACATCTCCGCCCTGGTGGTGGACAGCACCGGCGCCTACACCCACTACGGCAGACTGCAGCCGGCGGACGAGGCCGCGGGAACGGTGGTGTTCACCCTGCCCGAACTGCCCGAAGGCAGCACGCTGTACATCTTCAACGAGCAGTGCAACGGCGACTATAAAACCGACTACGCCAGCCATCTTGTGGAGCTGACGGTGCCCGAGGACACCTCCGGCGCGGGCGCGGACGGCCGCGAAGTGGAGCTGAAAAACGACGGCGCCACCATCCAGTGGCGGTACGCGGGCGAGGACGGCCGCGAAGTGGAGCTGCAGGTGGACTACGACAGCGAATTCATCCAGTGGCGTTACATCACCGGCTCCGACACCGGCTGGAAAAACCTGCTCCCCCTCTCCTCCATCACCGGCGCGGACGGCAAGGAAGTCCAGCTGCAGGTGGAGGACGGCTACATCCAGTGGAAATACGACGCCGACAGCGACTGGCAGAACCTGATCGCCGTTTCGGCCCTGCAGGGCATGAAGGGCGACAAGGGCGACCAAGGTGAAAAAGGCGAAAAGGGCGAGCTCATCGTCACCCTCACCGACGGCACCGAGCTCAACGCCGGCGCGATCCCCGCCGGCGCGGCGGCCCCCGGCCTGGAGCCCCTTGTCTACATCGCCCTGGGCGCCGCGGTGATCTCGCTGGCCGGCATGATCGTCATGGCGGCTTACCTGCTGGCCAAGCGCAAAAGCCTGCTGACGCAAGCGTAAGGGAAAGCGCGATTTCCCGCTGCGCGGGCATAAAAAAGAAGGGCACAGCCGAAGCTGTGCCCTTCTTTTGCCGTTATCGGACGGGATGCGCCGTCACAGTTTTTTGAACACCTCGGCGCCCTGCTTGCACACCGGGCAGGTGAAGCCTGCGGGCAGCTCCTCGCCCTCGTAGATGTAGCCGCACACCGAGCACTGCCAGCGGGTGACGGCGGCGGGGGCCGGCGCGGCAGCCTGATAGCTGCTGGCCTTGGGCGGGGTCAGGCCGTTCTTCACCTGATGGTAGTAGGCATAGGTCATGGAGGGCTCTTTGGAGAGGGCCTCGGCGTCCTCCACCTCGGCGATGAACAAAAGGTGGCTGCCCGCGTCCACCGTCTCCTTCACCCGGCACACCAGCACCGCGTTCACATGCTCCGCCGGGCAGGGCAGCGCCTTGAACTCCACCGCCTTCAGGCCCTCGAACTTGTCCTCGTCCTTGCTGGAGCGGAAGCCGAACCGGCCGATGAGCTCCATGGGGGCCGACTCGGTCAGCACCGACACGGCGAACCGCCCGGCGCGCTTCACCGCCCCGGCGGTGAAGTTCTCCTTGTTGATGGCCACCATCACCTGCACCGGCTCGGCGGTCACCTGGGTCACCGTGTTCACCACGCAGCCCACGCCCCGGTCGCCGTCCACCGTGGTGATGACATACAGCCCGCAGCTGAGTTTGTAAAGCGCTGTCATATCCATCGTTCTGCCGTCCTTTCCATAAAACAGGAATTATTACTGTTTATAGTATAGCCTCCTGCCGCCCGTCTGTCAAGCGCGGCGGCGTTTACCCAAAAGCTGCATCAGGATGCCCAGCACGCCCTGGAAGTTGAAGGCGCACACGCCCACGGTGATGAGGGTGCACCACAGCGGCCAGTAGGGGGTCTGGAAGATCATCAGCCCGGCCTCGGCCAGCACCATGATGAGGTTGAGGGAAAGGCGCAGGGGGGCAAAGTCGATGGCCAGCAGGCCCCGGGTGTTCACCGCACGCAGGATGAACACCACGAAGTAGCTCAGGAAGCTGGCCAGGGTCACGCCCACGGGGCCCATCACCGGGATGAACAGCCAGTTCAAAAGGCAGTTGACCACCGCGCCCGCCAGCATGGTGTAGAGGGAGAGGGTGCTGCGCTTTTCCACCATGTAGATGCTGTTGAGGAACTGGTTCAGGCAGCTGAACAAAGTGCCGATGGCCAGCAGGGGCACGAACTGCCACGCGTCGAAGAAGTTGGCCTTGAAGATGAACATCAGCGGGCGGCACAGCAGGATGATGCCCGCGCAGCAGCAGAAAAGCAGGCTCTGGTAAAGGCCGAACACCCGGCTGAAGAACCGCTGGCGGCCCTCCAGCTCGGTCACGGCGGACAGCTGCCACGCCTCATAGAAGATGGTGCCCAGCACCGACAGGATGGTGGGCAGGAAATAGCCCACGCCCAAAAGGCCGGTCCAGTATTCGCCGGTCTGGTCCTTGTAGCCGCCGCACATGGCCTGCACGAAGAACAGGTCGCTGGCGTTGATGACCCAGAAGCTGATCTGGGCGGGCACCATGGGCAGCGAGTAGGCCAGCATCTGCTTCCAAAGGGTCATGGAGTGGAAGCGGGGCCGCAGATACCGCCCCAGCCCGGCGATGCAGAAGACGAACAGCGCGCTCAAGGCGTCCGAGCAGATGATGGCCAGCACATAGCCCTTGGCCCCCATGTGGAAGCCGGAGAGGAACAGGATGGTGAAGCCCAGGTTGGTGGCGCTGCACAACACGCCGTCCACCGCCACCAGCCGGTTCAGCTGGCGGCTGCGCACGAACTGGGTGCACCAGGTGCGCAGGCAGCTCACCAGCACATGGACATAAAGGAAGGGGGCGTAGTCCGCGAACAGCGGGATGAACCGCAGCAGCGGATAGCAGCACAGCATGATGACAAAGCCGGTGAGGATGGTGAGCAGGCCGTCGGTGAACACCGCGCCCTTCTTCACCTTTTCGTCCAGGCCGAAGCGGATGATGGCGTAGCTCACGCCCATGCTCACCAGCGGGATGAGCAGCGAGCCGATGTTCTGCACCAGCTTGGTGATGCCCACCTCTTCCACCTGGCCCATGGCGAAGGTGATGTAGGGCTGCAGCACGATGCTGAGCAGCTTTGCCGAAAAGTTGCTGATGGCGAACAAAAGGGTGTTGTTCGCCAGGCGTTTGTACTTTGCGTCCAAAGGGATCTTCCTTTCCGTGGATGGTGCGCTCAGCGCGCGTTTCGCAAAAGGGCCCGGCGGGCCTTCCAGTCCGGCAGGATGCTTGCCACCAGCGCCCAGAACCCGGCCTGGTGGTCCGGGTGCACAAAGTGGCAGTACTCGTGCACCACCACATACTCAACCGCCTCGGGGGGCTGCAGCGCCAGCCGCGCCGCCAGGGTGATCTGCCGCTTGGCGGGGTGGCAGCTGCCCCAGCGGGTGCGCATGTCCCGCACCTTTATAATGGGCTTCTGGCCCCCCAGCACCCCCGCGAACCGGGGGAACACCCTGTCGCTCACCGCCTGGAACAAAGGCAGGCAGTCGGCGGGCCTCGGCGTGGGGGCCGCGGCCCGGGCGGCCTCGGCGGCCTTCTGCCGGGCCAGGGCCTTTTGCACCCAACCGGCGTGGGCGGCCACAAAGGCGTCCACCGAGGCGGCGCTGGCCCGCAGCGGGGCGCTCACCCGCACGCTGCCGTCCGGCCCAAGGCGCAGATTCAGGTTTTTCACCCGCTTGCGGGTGAGGGCGTAGTCCACGCCGCCGGCGCTGCGAAATTCTTTTTGCTCCACGGCGGCGGACCCCCTTTTCTTTTCCCCGCAGGGGGGTATAATAGGATATTGTGCGCCGTTTCGGCGCACCGTGCGCTTTCCATTGTAGCATGTTTTCGCGCCCTTTTGAACGCGAAAAGCAAAACTCACAAAAAATTCATCCAAACCTTGGCGCTAATTTTGCGCCCGGTCATATTGACAGCCACTATATGTAGGTGTCATAATGTTTTAAGTAGCGTTCTCACCCCAAAATACAGAGAATGACCAAACGGCGCGCATGGGGGGCCGACACAGCGCAAAGCAAGGCGCGAAGCCGGGTCAGGAGGAGTTTGCATCATGATCAAAAGCGTTATCAAGCGGGATGGCCGCATAGTTTTGTTCGACGAGGGCAAGATCGCGGCCGCCGTGCTCAAGGCCCTGGAGGCCGCCGGCGAGGGCGACGCGCGGGAAGCGGCCCGCGTGGCCAACAAGGTGGCCCGCCACCTGGAGGTGGACTGCGGCGAGGAATCCCCCCAGATCGAGCAGATCCAGGACGCGGTGGAGACCGGCCTGATGGAGTGCGGCCACGACGAGGCGGCCAAGAAGTACATCCTGTACCGGGCCAACCGCACCCGCATCCGCGAGGCGAACACCAGCCTGATGAAGACCATCGACGAGATCACCAACGTGGACGCCCGCATCAGCGACATGAAGCGCGACAACGCCAACATCGACGGCAACACCGCCATGGGCAGCATGCTGCAGATCGGCACCGCCGGCGCCAAGGCCTACAACGCGGCCTACCTGCTCACCCCCGAGCAGGCCAAGGCCCACGCCGAGGGCGACATCCACATCCACGATTTCGATTTCTATTCCCTCACCACCACCTGCACCCAGATCGACATCCTGCGCCTGTTCCACGGCGGTTTCTCCACCGGCCACGGTTTCCTGCGCGAGCCTGCCAGCATCGGCAGCTACGCGGCGCTGGCGGCCATCGCCATCCAGTCCAACCAGAACGACCAGCACGGCGGCCAGTCCATCCCGAACTTCGACTACGGCATGGCCGAGGGCATCCGCAAGAGCTTTGCAAAGCTCTACCGCAAAAAGCTGGCCGAGGGCGTGGAGGACCTGCTGAACTCGGAGGACGAGAGCGCCCTGACCGAGGCGGCGGTGAACAAGGCCGCCGACGAGCTGGGCATGCAGCCCCGCATCGAGGTGAAGGCCGACGAGTTTGACGCCATCGTGGCGAAGGCCCTGGAAGAGACCAGCGCCCTTTCCGCCGGGGAGGCGCAGCGCATCGTGGCCACCGCCCGCCGCCGGGCCTACAAGCAGACCGACCGGGACACCTACCAGGCCATGGAGGGCTTCGTTCACAACCTGAACACCATGCACTCCCGCGCCGGCGCCCAGACCCCCTTCAGCAGCATCAACTACGGCACCGACACCTCCCCTGAGGGCCGCATGGCCATCCGCAACATCCTGCTGGCGGAGGACGCGGGCCTGGGCCACGGCGAAACGCCCATCTTCCCCATCCACATCTTCAAGGTCAAGGAGGGGGTCAACTACAACGAGGGCGACCCCAACTACGACCTGTTCAAGCTGAGCATGAAGGTCAGCGCCAAGCGCCTGTTCCCGAACTACGTCTTCCTGGACGCGCCCTTCAACCTCCAGTACTACAAGCCCGGCCATCCCGAGACCGAGGTGGCCACCATGGGCTGCCGCACCCGCGTGATGGGCAACGTCTACGACCCTGACCGCCAGATCAGCTACAGCCGCGGCAACCTGTCCTTCACCTCCATCAACCTGCCCCGCCTTGCCATCCTGGCCGACCACGACGAGGCCGCCTTCTACAAGAAGCTGGACTCCATGCTGGAGCTGGTGGCCCAGCAGCTGCTGGACCGCTATGAGATCCAGGCGGCCAAGCGGGTCTACAACTACCCCTTCCTGATGGGCCAGGGCGTCTGGCTGGACAGCGACAACCTGGGCCCCGCCGACGAGGTGCGCGAGGTGCTGAAGCACGGCACCCTCTCCATCGGCTTCATCGGTCTGGCCGAGACCCTCACCGCCCTCTACGGCCACCACCACGGCGAGAGCGAGGAGATGCAGAAGAAGGGCCTGGAGATCGTCAAGCACATGCGCGACTTCTGCGACAAGAAGAGCCAGGAAATGAAGATGAACTTCACCCTGCTGGCCACCCCGGCGGAGGGCCTTTCCGGCCGCTTCACCCGGATGGACAAAAAGCGCTTCGGCGTCATCCCCGGCGTCACCGACCGCGAGTACTACACCAACAGCTTCCACATCCCCGTGTGGTTCCAGATCTCTGCCTACGACAAGATCCAGAAGGAAGCGCCCTATCACGCCCTCACCAACGCCGGCCACATCAGCTATGTGGAGCTGGACGGCGACACCGCCAACAACCTGGAGGCCTTCGAGAGCGTGGTGCGCTGCATGCACGACGCGGGCGTGGGCTACGGCAGCATCAACCACCCCGTCGACCGCGACCCTGTGTGCGGCTATGTGGGCGTGATCGGCGATGTGTGCCCCCGGTGCGGCCGCCGCAGCGGCGAGGCCCTCAGCCCCGAAAAGCTGGCCGAGCTTCGCAAGAAATACCCCAACGTGCCCACCTTCTGCGGGTGCGAATGAACTTTTGAAAACGCGGGGCGAACGCCCGGTGTTGCCGGTGCAACATGCCGCCGCCCGCCGAACGTGATATAATAACGATAACGATTTTTGAAAAGACCGGGAAAGGTCCAAGGAGGAAACATCATGGCTGCAATGCAGAAACAATCCGTCGTGGGCAAGGACGTCCAGTTCGAGCGCATCCGCCGCATCACCGGCTATCTGGTGGGCACCATGGACAAGTGGAACGACGCCAAGAAGGCCGAAGAGCACGACCGGGTGAAGCACCTGTAATGCTGAGAGTTGCAGGCTGTGTGGCCGACAGCATCGTAGACGGCCCGGGGCTGCGGTTCACCGTGTTCTTCCAGGGCTGCCCCCACCACTGCCCGGGGTGCCACAACCCCGAGACCTGGGCCTTTGAGGGCGGGCAGGAATGCACCCCCGAAGAGCTGGTGGCGCTGGCCAGGCGAAGCCCCCTGTGCAAGGGGATCACCCTCTCCGGCGGCGAGCCCTTCGCCCAGGCGGGGGAGGAAATGCTGGAATTCGTGCGCCTTTGCCGCGCCGCGGGCTTTGAGGTGGCCGCCTACACCGGCTACACCTTCGAGCAGCTGCTGGCGGGCACCGAGGCCCAGAAAGCCCTGCTGCGCCAGCTGGACACCCTCATCGACGGGCCCTTCCTGCAGGCCGAGTGCAGCCTGGAGCTGCGCTTTCGGGGCAGCCGCAACCAGCGCATCCTGAACGTGCCGGCAAGCCTTGCCGCCGCCGCCCCCGTGTGGGAAGCGGGCGAGCGCTGGGTGGGCGAGCACGAATAAGAGGACCAACGGGCCGTTTTTGCAAAAAAACGGCCCGTTTTCTGTTGGTATTTACAGTTTCGATACAACTTGTTGTCGACACCTTGGGCGCGGGTGTGGCATACTGTTAAGGGGCCCGGGCGCTGCCTGGGGCCCTTTTGCATAAAAAGGAGGAATCTTTGCCATGGCACACATCCTGATCGTGGAGGATGAGGCGCATATCGCCCAGATGATCGAGGCCACCCTGTCGCTGGGGGGCTACACCAGCGAGATCTGCTCCGACGGCGAAAAAGCGGTGGAGCGCATCTTCGCGGGCGGCTTCGACCTGGTGCTGCTGGACGTGATGCTGCCGGGCCTGGACGGCTTCGCCGTGATGGAGCGGGTGGCCAGCCAGGGCACGCCGGTGATCTTTCTGTCCGCCATGCAGCAGGTGGCGGATAAAGTCCGGGGCCTGCATCTGGGGGCCGAGGACTACATCGCCAAGCCCTTCGAGGCGCTGGAACTGCTGGCGCGGGTGGAGGTGGCCCTGCGCCGCCGGGGCAAGGGCCGGGAGGTGCTGGAATACGGCGACATCCGCCAGGACCTGGGCAGCCACACCGTCACCCTGAAGGGCGAGCCGGTGGCCCTTTCGCCCAAGGAGTTCGAGCTGCTGCGGGTGTTCTTGCAGAACCGGGACCTGGCCCTCAGCCGGGCAAAGCTGCTGGCCCTGGTGTGGGGCTATGAGTTCGAGGGCGAGAGCCGCACGGTGGACATCCACGTGCAGCGCCTTCGCCAGAAGCTGCATCTTTCGGAAAAACTGGTCACCCTTCCCCGGGTGGGCTACCGACTGGAGAGCTGACAGATGAAACTTTGGCAGAAAATTTTTCTGTCCACCCTGGCGCTGACCGTCGCGGTCACCAGCCTTTTGAGCCTGCTCTTTCTGCTTTCGAGCCGCAGCTCGCTGTGGGAGCGGGAGAATCAGCGCGCCCTCACCCAGCAGCAGTCGCTGGCCAGCCTCATCAAGACCGGCGTGGTCAGCCAGCGGCTGCAAAGCGGCAAGGTGCGTCTTTCGGCGGAGGAGGCGGACGATGCCGCCGCCTCGGTGCTGGCGCGGCAGGAGGCGGACGAGTATCTTGTGGCCAGCCGCCTTTTGCGCCGTGGCGCCGAGGACTGGAACACCATCGCCGGCGCCACCTTTGACGAGCTGATGGACGCCGCCGCCTTGCAGGGCGACGACTACACCGACTCCGCCCTCACCTACTCCCGCACCTTCCGGCAGGACGGGCGGCTGTATCTTGCGCTGAACGCCCCTCTCTCGCTGGAGCAGACGGACTACCGCCTGCTCTGCGTCTTCGACGTGTCGGAGGTGGAGGGCATCCTGCGCCGTCAGGCGGGCACCGCCCTGGCCCTCAGCGCCACCGGCAGCCTTGCCGCCGCCGGCGCGCTGCTGGTGGTGGTGCGGGGCCTTCTGCGCCCCTTGAACGTGCTCAGCCGGGCGTCGCGGCGCATCGCCGCGGGCAGCTATTCCGAGCGCATCCGCCTGTCTGGCTCCGACGAGCTGGCGGACCTCGCCCAGGACATGAACCGCATGGCCGAGGCGGTGGAAAGCCGGGTCACCCAGCTGGAACAGGCCGCCGAGGACCGCAGCGCCTTCATCGCCAACATGGCCCACGAGATGAAAACGCCCCTCACCAGCATCCTGGGCTTCGCGGACCTTTTGTATCTGCAAAAGGACGTGACCGACAAAAAGCGGATGGAGTACGCCGGCATCATCGTGGAGGAGACAAAGCGCATGCGCTCGCTCTCCGGCAAGCTGATGGAGCTGCTCAACGTGGGCAGCCAGAACCTGGTGTTCACCTCGGAGCCCCTGGCGGACGTGATGAAGGAGGTGGCCGCCGCCATGGAGCCGGTGCTGGCCAGCTCCGGCCTCACCTTGCAGCACGTCTGCGAGGAAGGTCTGTTTTTGATGATGGACCGGGAGCTCTTCAAATCCCTGCTCTATAACTTCATCGACAACGGCCGCAAGGCCAGCCCCGAGGGCAGCCGCATCCAGATGCTGGCCCACCGCCAGGGCGGCCAGGCCGAGATCATGATCCGGGACTACGGCCAGGGCATCCCGGAAAAGGAGCTGGAAAAGGTGCGTCAGCCCTTCTATATGGTGGACAAGTCCCGCAGCCGCAAGGCCGGCGGCGCGGGGCTGGGCCTCGCGCTCTGCGAGGAGATCTGCCGCATCCATAAAGGGGCCTTCGCCATCGACAGCCGGGTGGGCAAGGGCACCCTCATCACCCTGCGCTTTCCGCTGGCGGCCCCGCCCGCGCCGGGGCGGGAGGCCAAAGCATGAGCGGGCGGCGCATCCGCCGGCCCCCGGCGGGCACGGCGGCCCCCGCCCGCGCCCTCCGTCAGAAGGACAAGGCGCGCCGGGTGCAGCGGCGGGTACTGGCCGCCGGCGCGGCCATCCTGCTGGCGGGCGCCGCGGCCACCTTCCTGCTGGAGCAGGCGGTGCTGGCCCCCCGGCGGCAGGTGCAGACGGAGTCCGCCCTGCCGGTCTACAGCGCGGTGGGCCAGCGCACCGACGATGTGAGCTTCTGGCCCTGGACCTTCTACGCCGAGCAGGCCGGGCAGACGCCCACCCTGTTCCCGATGGAGGGCGACGCCTACACAGCCGAGATGCTGGTGACGCTCATCGACGCGCTGCTGGGCGGCGGGGTGGAGATGGAGACCTCCTCGGTGGTGATAGAATCCTATGCCGACGCCCGCTCCAACTGCCAGTATCTGCGGGACCTGCCGGTGCTCTGGAGGCCGCCTGACGGCGGCGAAGCCCAAAACCTTGTCCTGAACATGGCCTATGGCAACGGCAGCGACCCCGCCCTGACCTTCGGCATGGCGGTGAGCTTTGTGGTGAAGCCGGCGGACCAGACCCCCACCGAGGCCCAGCTGGAGGCGGCCTACCGCCAGGTGCTGCTGGACCTGTATTTCCAGTGCGGCGCGGCGGGCTGGCTGCTGGACGATGCCGCCGCCTCCGAGATCATGGAGGCCACCCCGGCCCCTGTAGACGTGCTCTCCGACCCCGGCGGGGAGACTGCCTCCCAGCCGGCGCAGACGGACGGCGCGCTGAGCGATGAAGCGGTGCGCCGGCTGCAAAGCGCCGCGCAGATGCCCCTGGAAACGATGCTGGACCGGCTCAGCGGGCCGATGACGGAGCTGGTGGGCCTGGAGGATTTTATTCTGCAATGGCCGGCGGGCCTCGGGCCGGACACCGCCCTCTGGCCGGTGGAGAACTCCCCCGACCCGGCGGCGCTGGCCGCCGGCACCCTCAGCGAGGAGGACACCCACAAGCTGGAGCAGCGCCTCCAGCAGCAGTACGCCGAATACGGCATGGAGCTGCAGGTGGTCACCCTGTCGGACAGCGTGCTGGTGCTCTTTTCCTCCAATGCCACCCTCGGCTTTTACTACGACCCGGTGCTGGAAGTCTGGTCCGGCTTTGCCGTCCAGTGACCGCGTTTTAAAAAAGGAGGCCGCGCCATGAAACAGCCTTCCCCCTCCCGCCGCGCCCTGCTTGTCTTTGTGGCTGCCTGCGCCGGGGTGCTGGCGGCGGGCATGGCCGCCGTGGCCGCCGCGGGCCGCTTTGCCCCGGGGCGTGAGGTGACCGCCCGGGCCGCTTTGCCGGTGCGGGGCGCCCTGGGGGCCGAGAGCGCCGACGTGCTCTTCTGGCCGGAGGCCGCCTGGGAGGAGTACTCCCTCACCGAGGCCGCCCGCCTGCAGGAGGGCTTCGACGTGGACTGGCCCGCCGGCGCATGGCTGGACTTCGCCGGGTGGAACGGCGGAGCGGGCCCGCTGCCCGGCTCCGAATGGCACGCGGACGTGCCGCAGGGCCGGTGCTTTTTTGCCCGCAACGTGCGCTTTGCCGCCCCGCTGCCCGGCACCGACGGCCCGGACCGGGCGCTGGTGGCCGAGGTGTCGGCGGGCCGGCGGGACAGCGGCTTTGCGGTGACCTGCCGTGTGTTTGCCGACGACGGCTATCAGGACCTGCCCGACGACTGGCAGGCCGCGGCGGTGCAGCGCTGCCGCGAGGAAGTGATGTACCTGCTCAACCTCTCCAACGACGAAGAGCGCGCCGGCCTGTATGAGCTGCTGAACGGCATGTTCCTTTGCAGCGAGGAAGGGCTGGAATACAAGACCTTCAACGACCCGGAACTGGATGTCCTCTGGCAGGAGGAGGGCGCGCGGGATGTGCAGTCGATGCTGCGCAGCATGGCGGGGGACCTGCGGGCCAACCAGCGCAAGGCCCTGCAGCTTTTCCACCAGGGCGGCGGCCGGCCGCCGGAGGATGTGTCCGGCGGCCTTCTGCCCCACCAGACCCTTGCCGCCGACCCCATGCCCGGCGAAGAGGAGCTGGCCCTGCTGATGAACAACCTGGAACTGGAGATACAGATCGTGCCCATGGAGCGGCAGGCCATGGTGCTGTTCTGCTGGGAAAAGGGCGACGTGGCCGCCTACTATGACCCGGTGCTGGACTGCTTCTCCGGCTTTTCCCTGCAGCGTTGAACCCCTTCCCGGCAATCGGCCGGAATCATTCTGGAAAGGAGGCCCGGTGCCCATGAAAAAGCGTTGCGCGCCCCGGCGCGACACCCTGATCTTTCTGGGGGCTTGCGCTGGAGTGCTGGCGGCGGGCATGGCGCTGGTGGGCGCGGCGGGCCTCTCCCCGCCCGGCCGTCAGGTGGACAGCCGCGCCGCCCTGCCTGTATACAGCGCCCTGGGGGCCGAAAGCGCCGACGTGCAGTTCTGGCCCTGGCAGCTCTGGGAGGAGGCCTCCGACACGGAAAACGGCATTTACCCCTGGCTGGAGGCCTCCGGTGAGCTGGCCGCCCCCTGGCTGGACCTCTTCGGCTGGGGCATGGGCCAGGGGGAGAACGCCAGCAGCGGCCAGGTCTACATGGCCCTGCCCGAGGACGGCGACTGCCTCTATGTGCGGGGCATCCGCTTCACCGACACCCCGCCCCAGATCTCCGGCCTTGCCACCCCCAATGCGGTGCAGCAGGAGCTGACGGCGGAGTTCGCCGTGGGCTACCGCTCCAGCGGCTTTGCGGTGAGCTGCCTCGTCTATGCCGCCGACGGCTACCAGAACCTGCCCGAAGACTGGCAGGAGACGGCGGTGCAGCGCTGCCGGGAAGAGCTGCTCTATCTGTTCAACCTCTCCAACGACGACCAGCGCCTGCAGCTCTATCAGCGGCTGAACAGCATGCTCACCCCCTACCCCTGGGCGCTGGAGAACGTCTCCTTCCCCCTGGAGCCGCTGGAGGAATACTGGCAGGGCGCGGGCCGGGACCAGCTGGCCGGCATGCTGAGCACCATGCAGGGCATGGTGCGCGCCGCCCAGTACAACAGCCTTGTGCTTTACAACGCCGACGGCTGGCAGGAACCGGGGGAAAGCTGGGGCTGCCTTTACAACCACCAGCCCCTTTATGCCGACCCCATGCCCGGCGAAGCGGAGATGGCCCGGGTGCTGGCCGACGTTTCCCTGGACGTGCAGATCGTGCCGCTGGAAAAGCAGGTGATGGTGCTTTTCGGCTGGTACGGCGGCAACCTGGCCCTTTACTACGACCCGGTGCTGGACTGCTTTTCCGGCTACGCTTTGCAGCAGTGAGGGGCCGCCCCCCGCATTTTTTGCAGTTTTTCTGCGGGATGTTTACAGTTTCGATACCGCTTTTTGCGGACTTTGCGCCCCCTTTGGCGCGATACTTTTCTTGCGGCGGATGACCGCCGCGGGAGACTATCGCATCAGAGGGGGTCATTTTATGAGCACGCGCGTCATCCGCACCGCCGCCGCACTGCGGCCTGCCGGGGAGTGGGAACAGGCCATCCCCCTGCCCGCCTGGAGCCCGGTGGAGGAGGCCGCGCCCATCCGCCGTCCCCCGGAGCGCCAGCGTCAGGTCTACCGGGCCCCCGCGCCTGCGCCTCGCCGCCGGCGGCGCAAGCGCCACCTTGCCGGGGTGCTGCTGCGGCTGGCGGTGCTGGCCCTCTGCGGCTGGGCGCTGCTGCGGGTGCTCAGCGAGACCAAGGGCGCGCTGGCGGAGGGCGTGCACCGGGCCGAGGCCCTCTTTTCCATCGCCGCCGGCTGGGGCGTGGACGCGCCCGAGGCCGCCGGCGTGCTGGAGGTGGATCCGGTGCTGCAAAACCCCGCCCTGCCCAACGGCTGCGAGGCGGCCAGCCTGGCCACCCTGCTGCGCTACGCCGGGGTGGAGGCGGACGCGGTGGAGCTGGCCATGGAGTGGATCCCCCGCCAGGAGTTCAGCTATTCCGGGCCGGACCGCTTCGGCCCCGACCCCGACGAAGCCTACGCGGGCGACCCCACCAGCGCCTCCGGCGGCTGGTACTGCTTTGCCGGCCCGGTGGTGGAGGGAGCCAACGGCTATCTTGAAGCCATCGGCAGCTCCCTGCGGGCGAAGGACCTCACCGGCGCCGGCTTTGCCGAACTGGAAAAGCGGCTGGCCAAGGGCCAGCCGGTGGCGGTGTGGTTCACCCAGGACTACCAGGACCCCCGCATGAACGAAAACTTCACCTGGACGCTGCCCTCCGGCGAGCAGTACACCCCTTATGCAAACCTCCACTGTCTGGTGCTGGCCGGGGTGGAAGGAGGCGACTGCCTGCTGGCGGACCCGCTCTCCGGCAGCACCCGGGTGGACAAGGACACCTTCGAGCGCATCTACACCGCCATGGGCAGCCGGGCGCTGGCCGTGGGCTGACCGAACGGAGAAAGGAAGGGACCTGAGATGAAACCGTCTTTGTGGATATGCCTTTTCCTGAGCGGCGTGCTGCTGGCCGCCTGCACAAGGCAGAACAGCCCGCTGGTCACCGCCGCCTCCGCAGCCTCCGCGCCCGAGTCCTGCGCCGCCGCGCCCGAAGAGGCGCTGACCGTGCTGACCCAGTGGGGCGCGGCCAGCGGCTATTACTACCTCGCCCGGCAAAACGGCGGCGACTTCGTGCTGCATTTTGTGGACTACGCCACCCTGGAGGACTCCGCCGTGTGCAGCGCCGGCTGCGACCACACCGGCGAGGGCTGCACCGCCCGCCTTGCGTGGGACGGCTGCGACATCCGGGTGTACGCCGCCCGGGACCGGCTGTTCGTGGTCTACGGCGGCGAGGCAAAGGAACAAGCGGGCACGGCCCGGGTCATCAGCTGCGAGCGGGACGGCTCCCACCGACAGGAGCTGGCCCGCTTTGGCGCGTCCGATTTTATCGACAGTGCCCCCGCCTGGGACGGTGAGCGGCTGTATCTTCTGGTGTCCGCCTATGAAGAGGGCGAGGCCCGGCGGCGGCTGGTCAGCCTTGACGCCGCCACCGGCGAACAGAAAGAGCAGACGGGCCTGCCCCCGCTGGACACCGCCGTGGAAGGGGCCTTCGGGCGGGAATTGGTGCTGCGCTTCGGCGAGGGCACCCAGGCGGGCTGGGGCCTGTGGAACGTGGACGACGGCAGCTGGCGGGAGCTGGCGCGCCGGGAGCGGCCGGTGAGCGCCGTCTGCGCCGGGGACGCGCTCTGTCTTTTGGAAAACGGGACGGGCAGCATCCTGCGCCTGCCGCTGGCGGGAGGCGAAGAGACCACCCTCGCCACCGATCTGAACCAGGGCCGCAGTCTGGCCCAGGCCCAGCTGACGGCCGCCGGCGACGGGGGCTTTCTGGTGCGGGGCGAGGAGAACGGCGAATTTGACAATTACCTCATCGACCCGCAAGGGCACACCGTGAAGCAGACCCTCGCCACCACCGGCGAGCTTGGCAGCTTCCTGTTGGAGGTCCTGGCCGAGGCGGAGGGGGCCTACCTTGTGGCGAAGGAATACAGCGTGCGGCAGGTGGAGCTGCCGGAGGACGAGGGCGTTGTGGACGAGACGCGCTATACCTTCGCCCTGCTGCCGAAGGAGGATTTCTGGGCAGACCGCGCCAACTATAAAAATTAAAAAAGCCCGGGCGGGGAGTTTTCCCCCGTCCGGGTCTTTCTTTGTGGAAAACAAGACTGCTCAGTTGAAGGTGGTGCGCCCGAAGAGGCGCTGCACCTGCCCCGCCAGCGCCCGGTGCTCCGGGGCGGTGAGGGCGGGGTCCGCCTCCAGCAGTTCGGCGGCGCTGGCGTGGGCCGCCGCCAGGGTGCGGGTATCGGTGGTCAGGCTGGCCAGCTGCAAGGTGGGCAGGCCGTGCTGCCGGTCCCCGAAAAAGTCGCCGGGGCCCCGGTGCTCCAGGTCGTATTTGGCGATGGCAAAGCCGTCCTGGGTGGAGCAGAGAAAGCGCAGCCGGTCCCGCACGGCCTCGCTGCCGTGGTCGCTCACCAGGATGCAGAAGCTCTCCGCCGCCCCCCGGCCCACCCGGCCCCGCAGCTGGTGCAGGGCCGACAGGCCGTAGCGCTCGGCGTTTTCAATCACCATCACGGTGGCGTTGGGCACGTCCACCCCCACCTCGATGACGGTGGTGGAGACAAGGGTGTCCAGCCTGCCGGCCTTGAAGTCCTCCATCACGGCGGCCTTTTCCTTCGCCTTCAGCCGCCCGTGCATCAGCCCCACCCGCCGGCCCGGCAGCAGGGCCTTGGCCACGTCGGTGTAATAGGTGGTCACCGCCGCCAGGTCCCCGGCGCTCTCCGCGTCGCTCTCCTCCACCAGCGGGCAGACGATGTACACCTGCCGCCCGGCGGCGATCTGCTTTTCCAGAAAGCCGTACATGGCTTTGCGCTTCTCGCCGCCCACGGCGTAGGTCTTCACGGCCTTGCGCCCGGGGGGCAGCTCGTCCAGCACCGAGATGTCCAGATCGCCGTAGACAAGCAGCGCCAGGGTGCGGGGGATGGGGGTGGCGCTCATCACCAGCACGTGGGGCTGGGCGGCCTTGCCCGCCAGCAGGCCCCGCTGGCGCACGCCGAAGCGGTGCTGTTCGTCCACCACCGCAAGGCCCAGCGCCTTGAACTGCACTCCCTCGCCGATGACCGCGTGGGTGCCCACCACCAGGTCGGCCTCCCCGGCGGCGATGGCCGCCAGCGCCGTGCGCCTTGCCGCCGCCTTCATGCCGCCGGTGAGCAGCGCCACCCGCACCCCGAAGGGGCCGAGCAGCCGGTCCAGGGTGTCGGCGTGCTGGGCGGCCAGAATTTCGGTGGGGGCCATCAGGGCGCTCTGCCAGCCGTTTTTGTAGGCGGTGTACACCGCCGCCGCCGCCACCAGCGTCTTGCCGCTGCCCACGTCCCCCTGCAAAAGCCGGTTCATGGGGGCGGTCTTTGTCATGTCGCCGCAAATCTCCCCCGCCGCCCGCCGCTGGGCCCCGGTGGGGGCAAAGGGCAGGCTGGCCCAGAAGGGGGCGAGGTCGGCGGGCTTCATCACCGCGCTGGCCTTCGCCGCGCCCCGGCTGCGCAGAAGCCCCAGACCCAATTGCAGGGTGAACAGTTCGTCGAACACCAGCCGCCGCCGAGCCGCCTGGGCGGCGGCCATGGAGGCGGGGCGGTGGATGTCCCGGATGGCCTGCCAGCGTCCCGGCAGCTTGAACCGGGTCAGAAAGTCCGGCGGCAGGAACTCCTCCAGCGGGTCCGCCTCTTCCAGCGCCCGGGCCACGCACCGGGCAATTTGCCCGCTGCCCAGGCCCTCCGTCTGGGGATACACCGCCGCCAGCGGCGTTTTTTCCACCTGGGCGGGGGTGCGCACCGTGGGGTTCGCCATCTCCCGCCGCGTCAGGGTGCCCCGCACCCGGCCCTCGAAAAAGTATTCCTCCCCCACCCGCAGGCTGTCCGCCGCGAAGTGGGTGTTGAACCAGGTCAGGGTCAGCGCGGCGCTGTCGTCCCCCGCCAGCACCTGCACCATGGTGCGCCCGCCGGGCAGGCGCACCGCCCCCCGCTTGGAATACACCGCCGCCTTCACCACCGTGTCGGCGTCGAAGGGGGCGGCGGCCACCGGGGCGGGGTTTGAATAGTCCACATACCGCCGGGGATACAGCCCCAGCAGGTCCTCCACCGTGGCCACCCCCAGCCTTGCGAACTTCTCGGCAGTCTTGGGGCCCACGCCCTTGAGGTACTGCACCGGTGTGTCCGCCCGCATGGCCCATGGCCCCCTTTCCCGTCCATTTTTTTCATTATAGCATAAATCCCTGGCCGCAGGGGGTCGAAAAAATCTCGCCCGGCCTGTTCCGGTGCGGCGGCATATGCTATAATTCTTTCATAAGCGGAACAAAAGGGGGCGGCGACGGGATGAGCGCGGACGAACGGCTGCTGGAATTGCTGGAACAGGACCCGGAAGCGGGCCTTGCCGCCCTGATGGAGCGGTACGGCGGGGCGGTGCGCGCCGCGGCGGCCCGCCGCCTTTCCAACGAGGAGGACGTGCGGGAGTGCGTCAACGACGTGTTCGCCCAGGCCTACTTTCAGCGCGCCCGGTTCGACCCCGCCAAAGGCTCGCTGAAAAACTGGCTGTGCACCCTGGCGGCCCGCCGGGCCATTGACCGGGCGCGGGCCGGGGCACGCCGGGCCGCCGACCCCCTGCCCGAGGCGCTGCCCGCCGCCGAAGGCCCCGACCCGGACGCGCGGCTGGACGTGCAAAACGCCCTGTCCCGCCTGCCCGGGGAGGAGGCCCGCCTGCTGCGCATGCGGGCCGCGGGGCTCACGGTGGCGCAAATCGCCCGGGCGCTGGACGAGCCCTATGAAACGGTGAAAAAGCGCCAGCAGCGCAGCCTTGCCAAACTGCGCAAACTGCTGCTCACCGGTCTGGTGCTGGCCCTGGCGGCCCTGCTGGCGGCCTGCGGCTACCTGCTGCTGCGCTACTTCGGGGTGCTGCCCGGCTACGGCGTGAACACCCGGGCCGACGCGCCCTTCCACACCCTGGCCGCCCCCGCCGAAGGAGCGGACCGGACGGTCTCCCTTCGGATAGAGGACGCGCTCTGGTGGCAGGACGGCCTTGTGCTGAACGTGCGGCTGGAAAAGGGCCCCGACGCGGCGGACCGGGTGGTCACCCTGCCCGACGGCGGCGAGTACACCATCCTCTGGCAGACCGACCTTTTGGGGGAGCTCACCCTGCGCTGGGGCGAAGGGGAGGACATTTACGGCTTGGCCGTCACCGACGCGGCCCGCTCCACCGAAGACTGTCTGGCGATGGAGCTGGTGTTCACCGGCCTGCCCGCGCCGGAACTGGGGAGCGAGCCGACGGAGGCTGTGCTGAACTGCGGCGGATTGGAGGTCCCCTTCACCCTTGCCGCCGCCGGGGAGACCTCGCCGGAAGAATACGCCTACGCCCTGGGCGATCTGGGCGGGGTGCTGGCCATCCCGACCCGAAGCGGACAGGGGCTCGCGGTGGAACTTTATCCTTTGAACGGCGAGACCTTCTCGGTGGAGCCCTGGATGACCCGGGGCTCCTTCATGGATCCGGCGCCCGGCGCGGTCACCCTCACCGGGGCGGACGGCTCGGTGCACGAGGGCACGCCGGCGGGCTTCAACCCTTACGGCACCTCGCTCTATTCCCGCTGGGAGTTCGGCGACCTGCCCCCGGGCAGCTATACCCTCTCGCTGCCCTATCTTCTGGTGAGCGCGCCGCTGCCGGAGGGGTTCGTCCTGCCTTTGCCGGAGGGGGACGGCCTTGTGCTGCAAGCGCCCGGCGGCAGCCTCACCGCCCATGTGAGCCGTCAGCCGGGGCGTCTGGCCGCCGCCGAACAGGAGCCGGAGGCGGAAGCCTTTTACATCACCTTTGACGCTGCCCCCCTGCGGCAGGACCTGACCCTGGCGGGCGTTTGGATGGAGGCCGAAATGGACGGCCTGCCCGACCCCATCGCGAACGGCCTGCTGACCAGCTGCGCCGCCCTGCCGGACGAGAGCGGGGCCTGGGCGGGGCTGGGTCTGCAGGTCTCTCCCGACGTTTTGAAACAGGGCTGCCGCCTCGCGCCCGGCGTGCGGGGCTGCATCACCTGGAAGTGGGCCTGGCCGGTGGAGCTGACCCTGCGGGTGCCATAAAGAAAAAGTTTTCGCCCTTCGCGCATGTTGTGCGAAGGGCGTTTTTTTTGTTCCCGATTTCCCCTTTCGAACGAATCCTGCAAAAGAAGCAAAGTGCGCCGCACGTTGAAAACCATGTTGTTTGGAAAGAACAGCCGTCTTGCGCCCGAAGAACGGCGGGAGAGGGTGCAGGCCATCGAACGCCTTGTCAACGTGGACAGGGACGACGAGGCCTTCTGGCTGACCCAGGCCCTGGAAAAGGGGACGGGGCCGCGGCGCGCTGCCCAACATCATCTACGATGACGGCAACGACCGCCGGCAGCTGCGCCGCCGCAACGGCGACGGCCATGAGGTGCTCATCCGCCTGAACTGCGTCAGCGGCACCGCCGCCAACACCGGCGAAGGCGCATTCCACTGGTATTAAAACAGCCCGGCCCGGCCTTTTTCAAAAAGGCCGGGCCTTTGTTCTTGCAGAAAGCTGACAAAAAAGGAAAAATTTGTCCCCGTTCGCGCTTTTTCAGCGAAATCAGTTATAAAGCGGCCTGCTGTGGGCTGAAAGAGGTGCGCGGATGAGGGATGAGGAATTGCTGGAGCTGTTCCGCAGCGACCCGGAGAGCGGGGCGGCGGCACTGGTGGAACAGTACCGCTATCTTTTGTGGGGGGTGTGCTCCCGCCGCCTGCAGGACCCGGAGGATGCCTGGGAGTGCGTCTATGAGGCGCTGGCCGATTTCTGTTTGCAGTGGAAGCGGTTCTCCCTCGAGCGGGGCAGCGTGAAAAGCTATCTTGCCGCCATCGCGGACCGCCGAGCCCTGGACCTTTACCGCAAAAACCAAAGCTGGGAGCGCGCCCGTCAGGCGGCGGCGCGCAGCGGCGGCGCGGCGGAGCGGGAGGGCGAGGCCCCGCTGGAGGACTGGCTGCTGGGCGAGCTGGCGGAAAAAGAGCGCGTCATCGTCTGGCTGCGCTGTGTGCGCCGCATGAGCTACGCCGAGATCGCCCGGGCGCTGCGCCTGCCCTATGAGCAGACCCGCAAGTGCGGCTACCGGGGCCTGCAAAAGCTGCGCAGGCGGCTGGAGCGCCTTGCAAAGGAATAGAGAGCAAAAAAGGCGGCAGGCACATTTCGTGCCTGCCGCCTTTGGCTGTTTTATGGGCTTATTCCACGCCGATCATGTAGTAGTAGACCGGCTGGCCGCCGTTGATGAGGGTGACTTCCACATTGTCGCCCACCTTGGCCTGCACCAGCTCGCAGGTGCGCTGGGCCTCTTCCTCGCTCACATCGCAGCCGCTGATGAGGGTGATGAAGCTGGTGTCCTTCTTCACCATGCTGCGGGCCAGACGGTAGGTCATCTTGGCGATGTCGGTGCCGATGTTCACGATCTTGCCGTTCTCCATGGCCATGATGTCGCCTTTCTTGATCTTGTGGCCGTCAAAGTCGCTGTTGCGGGCGGCAAAGGTCACAAGGCCGGTGCTCACCCGGCCGGCGGCCTCCATCATGGCGATGGAGTTGGCGTCGGCGTCGGCGTCTGGGTCGAAGCTGAGCATGGCGGTGATGCCCTGGGGGATGGTGCGGGTGGGCAGCACCACCACCTTGCGGTCGGCGATCTTCTGGGCCTGCTCGGCGGCCATGATGATGTTCTTGTTGTTGGGCAGCACGAACACGGTGCCGGCGGGCACGCTCTGCACCGCGGCCAGGATGTCCTCGGTGGCGGGATTCATGGTCTGGCCGCCGCTGACAACGGCGTCCACGCCCAGGTCCGCGAACACGGAGGCCAGACCCTCGCCGGCGGCCACGGCCACAAAGCCGAAGGTGCGCTCGGGGTCCACCGCGGCATAGGGGAAGGCGGCGGCAGGGGCCTCTTCGGCGGCCTTCTGCTTCTCCAGGCCCTTGCCCTGCTTCTGGCGGGCCAGGAACTGCTCGTGCATGTTCTCGATCTTGAAGCCGGTGAGGTAGCCGTAGCGGATGGCCTCGGACAGGATCTTGCCCGGGTCGGCGGTGTGCACGTGGCAGTTGGCCACGTCATCGTCCTCGATGACCACCACGCTGTCGCCGTTGGACTCCAGGAAGGCCCGCAGCTTTGCGATGCTGGCGCCCTCGTCCTTGTTCACCAGGAACTGGGTGCAGTAGCCGTTCTTGATGTCCTCCACCTTCATCAGGTCGTCGGTGAACACGCCCTTGCCCGCGCCGGAGGTGGACAGCTTTGCCTTGTTCTGGGCCGCTTCCTCGCACTGTACGGGCTTGCCGCCCTCGAACACGATCTGCATGCCCTCAAAAATGACCATCAGGCCCTGGCCGCCCGCGTCCACCACGCCGGCCTTTTTCAGAACAGGCAGCTGGTTGGGGGTGTTCTCCAGCGCGCGCTGGCCGGCGCTCATCACCAGTTTCCACAGCTCCACCACGTCGGCGATGCCGCTGGCGGCGGCCTCTTCGCTGGCCACCCGGGCCACGGTGAGCATGGTGCCCTCGGTGGGCTTCATCACGGCCTTGTAGGCAGCCTCCACGCCCTTCTGCAGGGCGGCCACCACGTCGGCGGCGTCGGCGGTCTTTTTGCCGTCCAGCGCTTTGGAGAAGCCCCGGAACAACAGGCTGGTGATAACGCCGGAGTTGCCCCGGGCGCCCCGCAGCATCGCGCCGGCGGCGGCCTTGGCGGCCTCGCCCACGGTGCAGTCGTCGCTCATGGCTTCCAGTTCGGGGCGGGCCGCGCCCACGGTCATGCTCATGTTGGTGCCGGTGTCGCCGTCCGGCACGGGGAAGACGTTCAGTTCGTCCACCCGGGAGCGCTGGTTGGAAATGTTGTTGGCGCCGGAAAGAATGGCGTCACGCAGAATACGACCAGTAATCATACAGTACACCTCAACATCAAAGTTATGGGTCCGCCTTCACGGGCGGCGGGAAGGGCCGTCAGTCGGCCACGATGTCGTCAACAGAGACCTCGATGCGCTCCACCTTCAGGCCGGTGGCGTTCTCCACCTCGTGCTTGACCTTGTGGGTGATGCTCTGCACGATGGTGGCGATGTTCAGCCCGTAGCCCACCTTGATGTGCAGCTCGATGGTGAGCTTGCCGTCGCTCTGGGTCACCCGCACGCCCTTCTCGGGGAAATCGCTGCCGAAGAACAGGCTTTTGAAGTCGTCGTGGGCGCCGCCGGTGGCCATGCCGGCCACGCCGTAGCAGCTGCGGGCCGCAAGGCTGACCAGTTCGGCGAAGTAGTCGGCGTTCATGCTGATGGTGCCCAGCGGATTTTGCAAGGTGATCATACAAACAACCTCCTGTTCGGTTAAGAGTCTTCGGAGGCAAACCGAAGCTGCCCCAACGAATAGAACACATTGCTGATGGAGGACGTGAGCCCGTCGATGCTGCGGGTGTGCACCACGGTGCCGTTGCGCCACAGAAGAGGCACAAAGGGCATCTCGGCAGCAAAGGCCGCCTCGTAGGCGCCCGCGGCGCTCATGTTGCCGCGGAAGGCGTTGTAGGCCGCGGTGAGCGTTTCGCTCTGCACGATGCCGGCGCTGGCGCCGCCGCCCTCCATAAACGGGCTCATATCCATATTATTATACAACTTGACCTCGCCGATGTACAGGTCAAAATCGCCCAAAAGCACTTTTTCGCGGAAAACTTCAAAATCATCCGCCTGTTCCAGCGTCACCGCAACGCCCACCGCCTCCAGCTGGTCCGCCAGCAGGCTGGCGGCATAGCGCTTGTAGGTGTTGCCGCTGTAGACCAAAAGGCGCACCGTCAGCTTCTGGCCGTCGGCGGTGTAGAAGAAGCCGTCCATGGCGTTTTCGGTATAGCCCAGCGCCGCCAGCGACGCGCGGGCGGCCGTCTCGTCCAGCTGGGCCTCCGGCAGGATGACCTGCTGGGCCAGCACGCAGGGGTAGAAGCTGTTGATGGCCCCGGTGGCGGGATAGGCCCGGGAGTAGTAGCCCTTTTCCGCCAGGATGCGCCGGTCGATGATCTGGCTCAGCAGCCCGCGGCCGGCAGCGGTGCCCAGAAGGGGCGCGAGCATGGTGTTATCCTGCGCCGCGGCGGCGTTCACCCCCAGGAAGATGAGGTTGTTGGTGCGGTAATAGCTCAGGGAGCTGGCAACGCCGGAGGGCGAATCGTTCAGCTCGCTGGTCTGGTAGAGGTTCAGCGTGCCCACCGTGAGGCCCGAGACCATCTCGTTGTAGCTGCTCACCTCGGCAAGGCCGATCTCCTCGGGCTGGCCGTCCTCGGCGAAGAGGCAGCGGGTGTTCTCCACCAGCACGCCCTCGCTGTAAATGTAGCGGCCGCTGGAGGTGGGGTTCGCGGAGGTGACCTCCGAGGCCTTCAGCACCGGGATGTCGCACAGATAGCTGAACAGCGAGTCCGGCTGGGCCAGGGTCAACACCACGGCCCCGTCGCTCACTTCCACTTTGGTCACGTTGGCCAGCTGGCCGCTGTAAAGGGGGCTGGTGCGGGCGGCCTCGATGCTGGCGGCGGCGTCCTCGGCGGTGACGGGGGTGCCGTCGGCAAAGGTGGCGCCGCCCCGGATGTGGATGACCGCCTGCAGGTCCAGCACGTCGATGCTGCTGGCCAGCCGGTAGACGATGGACATGTCCGGCCCGATCTCCACCAGCTTTTCAAACAGAAGCCCCGCGTTCTGGCGCACCAGGGTGGAGCCGGTGAGGAAGGGGTTGAACCCGTCGCCGGGGGTGTAGCCCAGCACCAGCTTATCCGAGTTGGCGGCAGCGGCGGGCGTGGGGGTGGGGCTGGGCGCGGGGGCGGAGTCGGCCTCGGGCTGCGCGCCGCACCCGGTCAGGAAAAGGCAGGCCGCCAGCGCCAGCGCGGCGGCTCGTTTTGCAAAGGGCAAAATGCGGCCTCCTTTCAGGTCACAGAATGGGATAGTCGTGTTCTATTCTACCATAGAAACGGATATTTTAAAAGGGGAACGGCCCGTTTCGCGCCGCCGGAGAATGAAAAATTCTCCCTTCGGGTTTAACAAGTTCTTCACACTCGGCGGGCCCGGGCGTGGTATAATAAAGGTAACAAAAGAATGACGAAGCGCCCCGCGCTTCAGAAAAGAGGTCTTGCGCGTGAACATCCTGTTTTTCCTCACACCTAAACAGGACGTGGCTTTTTTGTACGACGATTTTACACTGCGGCAGGCTCTGGAAAAAATGGAGTACCACCGCTATTCCTCCATCCCCATGCTCAACCGCAAGGGGGAGTATGTGGGCACCATGACCGAGGGCGACCTGCTGTGGGCCATCAAGAACCAGGGCATCCGCATCGAGAACGCGGAGGAGATCCCCATCAAGGCCATCCCCCGCAAGCGGGACTATCTGCCCGTGACGGTGAACACCCAGATGGACGAACTGGTGGCCGCCGCCATGAACCAGAACTTTGTGCCCGTGCTGGACGACAAGCGCAGCTTCATCGGCATCGTCAAGCGGGGCGCCATCATCCAGTATTGCTATGACCGGTACCGGGGCGGCGGCAAGGGCCGTCCGGTGCCCCACAAGATACAGACAGAAAGCAGAGTGTGATGAGAGATGTCCTTTGAAAAGATCGAGCTTTGTGACCTGCACGCCGAGCCCTTTGCCATGATCGGCCGCCAGTGGATGCTGGTGAGCGCCGAAAAAGAGGGCCGGGTGAACACCATGACCGCCAGCTGGGGCGGCATGGGGGTGATGTGGGGCAAGGACGTGGCCTTCGTGTTCCTGCGGCCCCAGCGCTTCACCAAGGAATTCGTGGACGCCGCCGGCCGCTTCACCCTCAGCTTCTACGGCGAGGAGCACCGGGCGGACCTGGCCTATCTGGGCCGGGTGAGCGGCCGGGACGAGGACAAGATCGCGAAGGTGGGCTTTGAGGTGTGCGACTTCGACGGCGCGCCCGCCTTCACCCAGGCCGAGACGGTGCTGGTGTGCCGCACCCTCTACACCCAGCAGCTGGACCCGGCGGGCTTTGCCCCCGGCTGCGACGCCGACGAGCGCTGGTACCCCGAAAAGGACTATCACACCATGTATGTGGCGGAGATCGAGGCGGTCTATCAAAAGACCAAGTGAGCCGCCTAAACCAAAACAGTAGGGCCGCCCCCGGAAAACCCGGGGGCGGCCCTTTTTGCCCGGCGGAAAAATTTTCCGCCGGCGTTCAAAATCCCGATTATCGTACCTATATTCGCCTATACTTATAGCATCGGGCGGGGGGAAAAGCCCCCCGCCAAATGCAGGAACGCAGAAAGGCGGGCATGAAAAATGGAGTACGAAATTCGCTATGTGGGCAGCCACGTGGAAGTTTACACCCTCAGCGGCAGCTTTTTGTTCAGCGCCGACACCGCCCGCGAGGCGATGGAGGAGATGGCGGGCTGACGGCTTCCGACCCGCTCATTCGTAGCGCAGCGCCTCGATGGGGTCCAGCTTGGCGGCCTTGTTGGCGGGGTAATAGCCGAAGAACACGCCGATGCCCATGGAGAAGCCCACCGCCACCAGCACCGTGCCCAGGTCCGCCCGGGCGGGCGCGCCGATGAGGGAAGCCCCCAGGCTGCCCAGGCCAAAGCCCACCAGGATGCCCAGCGCGCCGCCCACCAGACAGATGACCACCGACTCCACGATGAACTGGGTGCGGATGGCCCCGTTGGAAGCGCCCAGGGCCTTGCGGATGCCGATCTCCCGGGTGCGCTCGGTGATGCTCACCAGCATGATGTTCATCACGCCGATGCCGCCCACCAGCAGGCTGATGCCCGCGATCACCCCGATGGCCAGGGAGATGGTGCCCAGCACGCTGGTGATGGAGCTCATCTCGTTCTGCAGGTTGTACACGGTGACCCGGAACTGCTCGTTGTTTTTGTAAAAGCGCTCCTCAAAAAACTGCTCGCTGCGCGTCTGAAAGGCGTCCGCGTCCACGCCGGCGGCGGGCACCACCTCGCACCAGAAATAGCTGCCGGAGGCAATGCCCTCCATCTCGTGCACCGTGGCGAGGGGCAGATACAGGTCGGTGGTGGTGTTTTTGTTCACCGTGCCGCCGCCCAGCAGCGGGCCCATGGTCTGGTAGGCGTAAACGCCCACGATGGAAAACTCGTTCACCCCGCCGTCGGGGCCCGTCACCTCGATGGTCTGGCCCAGAGCGGCCTGCGCGTCGCCGCCGAACAGGTTCTCCACCAGCAGGTCGCTCACCAGCGCCACCTGCCGCGCGCCCTCCTGGTCCGCTTCGTTCAGGGCCCGGCCCGCCGCCAGCTCGCACTTGCCCGCGTCGAAGTAGCCCTGGTTCACGCCGGTGATGTTCACCTTCGCGGTGTTTGCCCCCTGCTGGATCCGGCCCGCGCCCCCGCTCTCGGTGAGCACCACGGCCTTGATCTGCCGGGCAAAGCGCTCCTGATACGCCTGCAGCATCTCGTCGCTGAGCAGGTCGCTCTCCATGTAACCGTAGCTGCTGGGGTAGTCGCCGTTTTCGTCCGGGCGGGGGTCCACGCTCAGCTGCAGATTGTTCCCGCCCATGGCCACAAGGCTCTCGCTCACCGAGCTGGTGAGGGAGTTGCCCACGGTGACGATGGCGATGACCGAGCCGATGCCGATGATGATGCCCAGCATGGTGAGCAGCGCCCGCATCTTGTTGCTGCGCAGCCCGCCCAGGGCCAGCTTGATGTTTTCCCAGATCACAGCGCCCCGCCCCCTTTCACTTCGCCGGTGATGCGCCCGTCCCGGATGGTGATGATGCGCTCGCACTCGGCGGCCAGCTCCCGGGAGTGGGTGATGAGCAGGATGGTTTTGCCCTGCTCTTTGTGCAGCTTGTGGAACAGGTCCATCACCACCCGGCCGGTGGCGGAGTCCAGCGCGCCGGTGGGCTCGTCCGCCAGCAGCACCGCCGGGTCGTTGGCCATTGCCCGGGCAATGGCCACCCGCTGCTTCTGCCCGCCGGAAAGCTCGTTGGGCTGGTGGTCCATCCGCTTTTCCATGCCCACCAGTTCCAGCAGTTCCCTGGCCCGGGCGGTGCGCTTTGCCGCGCCCACCCCGTTGTACAGCATGGGCAGCTCCACGTTTTTCAGCGCGCTGGTGCGGCCGATGAGGTTGAAGGTCTGGAACACGAACCCGATCTTGCGGCAGCGCAGGGCGGAGAGCTCGCCGTCCTTCGCGGCGGTCATGTCGATGCCGTCCAGCAGGTAGCTGCCCTGGGTGGGTTTGTCCAGCGCGCCCACGATGTTCATCAGGGTGGACTTGCCGCTGCCGGACTCGCCCACGATCGCCACGAACTCGCCCTCATTCACGTCCAGGTCGATGCCGTGCAGGATCTCCAGCTCGTTGGGCTGGCCGATGTAGAATCTCTTCACGATGCCCCTCAGCCGGATGATGGGCTGCTTTTCGCCGCTCATTGCATCGCCTCCGGGTCGGCCAGGCTGCGCAGCTCCATGCCCTCGGTCAGGCCCTCGCCGCTCACCTCCACCGACAGGTCGGTCTCCATGCCGGTGGTCACCGGGACGGGGACGAAGGTCACATTGCCCTCCCCGTCGGTGGTTTTCTGGTAGACCACCGGCGCGCCGTTTTCGTCCACGCCCACCGCGTCCAGCGGCACGCTGAACACGCCCTTTTTTTCTTCCAGCAGCACTTTGGCCTTGGCGGTCATGCCCAGCCGCAGCGCCCCGGTGGCGTCGTCCACCGAGACCTTCACCTCATAGCAGGCCTCGCCGTTTTCGTTCACGGCGGCCTTGGGGGCGATCCAGGCGACGGCCCCGTGGAACACATCCTTCGCGCCGGAGGTGAGGGTCACGCTCTGGCCCACCGCCAGCTGGTTGATGTCGTATTCCCGCACGGTGAGCAGCGCCTCCAGCGCGCTCTGGTCCTCGATGGTGGCGATGGCCCCCGCCGCGCCGCCCGCCACGGCCTTCACCTGGGTGACGATGCCGGAGCAGGGGGCGGTGACGGTGCACTGCTTTTTTGCGTTTTGCAGGGTTTTGAGCTGCTGGGCCGCCGCGCTGGGGGCGTCCGCCGCCGTCACCGCGTTCACCAGCACATCCTGGGCGTCCTCGATGGCCAGACTGTCCTGCCGGAGCTTTGCGTCCCGCTCGGCCTGGTCCCAGTCGGCGGTGGCCTCTTCGTCGATGGCCTTCTGGTTGCGCGCGTCCTCAAGGCGGCGCTGAGCCTGGGAAACGCTCAGCTCGTTCTGGCGCTGTTCCGCGGCCACCGCCTCCTGCTGGACCTTGATCTGGGCGTCCAGGTCGGTGGTGTCCAGCGTGGCGAGCACATCGCCCTCGGCCACCACGTCGCCCTCGCTCACCAGCACCTCGGCCACCGGGTAGGTCTGGGCCGCGGCCACCTCGGTCACCCGGGCGGACTGGATGCTCCCGCTCACGCTCAAAGTCCGGCGCAGGTCCCCCTTTTCCAGCGTGAAGGTCTGCACCTGCTGGGCCGCCGCCTTTTGCGCGGCCTGGGCCGCGCGGCTCATCCGCACCCAGCCGAACGCGCCCGCCGCCGCCAGCACCGCCAGCGCGATCAGCGCCTTTTTATGCCGTCCCAAAAATGATATGATCCTGCTCATCCCTCATCGACTCCTCTTCGTTTTTCAAAACGCCGGGCAGAAAACAGCCGCCCTTTTCTTCTTGTTCGTCGTCAGCAGGCAAACCGTTCACTGTTTTCGCCGGGCGTTTTCTGTTTCTGAACGAAAAGACGAGCCGCGACCGGCGCTTTCTTCAAGGGAAGACGGATTTTTTTCGCAAAAAAAGCAGGGCCCGGTTTTTCCGGGCCCTGCGGGCTGTTTGGTTTTGTGCGGGCCGGCGGGGCGGCGGCCCTTCGCTGCCGTGCTTACCCCCGGGTGCCCTCGATGGAGCTGTCGTGGCTCCAGCCCTGCAGGTCGGTGGGGGTCAGGTTCTGGGTGAAGGCCTCGCTGTTCTTAAAGGCCTCCCAGTCGGCGGCCGCCGCCCGGCTGCGGATGGCGGTGCCGTCCAGATAGCTGTCGTCCCAGGGGTTGGCCGGGTCGGGGTCGGTGGGGTCCCAGCCCCGCAGGGTCTCGTCCGCCGGGTCGATGTACAGCGTCTCCGGCTTGCCCATGGGGCCGGGGTTCTCCGCGTCGTCATAGATGACCACCGGCGTGCCGATGGGGCAGTTCTCGTAGATCCAGCGCACGTCCGCCACCGCCAGCCGGATGCACCCCAGCGAGGCGGGGGTGCCCAGCTGGTTGAACTGGTCGTATTCCAGATCGTCCTTGTGCTGGGTGTAGTAGGGCACGCTGTGGAAGAGATAGGGCCCGTCGATGCGGGTGGCGTACTGGCCGTAGCAGGGGCCGGAGAGCAGCCGCCAGTCGTAGTTCACCGGGGTGGAAAAGCTGCCGATGGGGGTGTCCTCGCCGCCGCTGCACACCATGGCCATGTAGGGCGCCGAGTAGCTGCCCGCCCCATCGTCGGCATACACCGTCACGCAGCTGGCCGCCCGGTTCACGCAGATGAGGTAGGGAAAGCCCTCCTGCACCGCGAAGGAGAAGTTCTCAAAGCCCGGCTGGGCGGGCAGCCATTCCCGAAAGGCCGCGGCGGCCTCGGCCCAGGCGGCCTCCGGGTCCGGCGTGGCGGTGGGTTCGGGCACGGCGGTGGGCTCGGGCGTGGCGGCGGGCAGGGAGGGCGCCGCCGGCTGGCCGGCGCACCCCGCCAGCATCAAAAGGCAGACAAAAAGCAAAAGCAGTCGTTTCATCGCAAAAAAGCTCCTCTCCGCGCCCGGGGGCCCCGGGCGCTGTTCACAGTGTAGCGCAAAGCGCCGCCCGGCGCAAGGGGCGGCTGCGGGCAAGCTTGACGCACAGTAAAAAGTATGCTATTATTAAGCGATTTAACACGCAGGGAAAGGGGCCGGCACGCAATGACCCACCGATTTGCACAGCATTGGGTTTTTGGTTTGCGGGCCCGTGTTTTTTCTGCGTTTTTTCTTTGACTTTTCCTTTTCGGGGGAAAAGTTTTTTTTTACCCAAAACCCGGCCCCTGCGGCCGCGGGATATGGAAAGGAGCGAACCGCGCATGCTGCTGAAAAACGCCCGCCTTGCCTCGGGCCAGCCGGTGGACCTGCTGCTGAAAGACGGCCTCATCGCCGCCATGGGCCTGGACCTTGCCGCTGACGGCGAAGAGGTGCTGGACTGCGCCGGCCGCACGGTGCTGCCCGCCTTCGTGGACCTGCACTGCCACTGGCGCACCCCCGGCTTTGAGTACAAGGAGGACATCGCCACCGGCTCGGCTGCCGCCGCCGCGGGCGGCTACACCTTCGTGAACCTGATGCCCAACACAAAGCCCGTCTGCTCCTCGGCGGACATCGCCCACAGCGTGATGGCCGAGGCCGAGCGCATCGGCCTGTGCGCCGCGAACCAGACGGTGAGCATCACCCAGAACTTCGACGGCCATACCCTGGACCACCTCAAGACCCTGCCGGAGGACCTGAGGTTCATCACCGAGGACGGCAAGGGCGTGCAGTCCGGCAACGTGATGGCCAAAGCCTTCGCCATCGCCGCCCAGCGGGGCCTCACCATTATGAGCCACGCCGAGGATATGGACATCTCCCCCTGGGACTACCGGCTGGCGGAGAACATCGAGACGGTGCGCAACCTGCACCTGAGCGAATACTACGGCACGCGGCTGCACATGTGCCACGTGAGCACCAAAGAAGCGGTGGAGGCCATCGGCGCGGCCAAGTGGAAGGGCGTGCCGGTCACCTGCGAGGTCACCCCCCACCACCTGTGGTTCGCGGACACCGACTACCGGGTGAACCCGCCCATCCGCAAGGCCGAGGACGTGGACGCCCTCATCGAGGCCATCCGGCTGGGCGTGGTGGACGCCATCGCCACCGACCACGCCCCCCACACCGACGAGGAAAAGGCCGCCGGGGCCGCGGGCATGGTGGGCCTGGAGACCGCCTTCGGCGTGTGCTACACCAAACTGTGCAAAGAAAAGGGCCTGCCCCTGGCCCGGCTGGCGGAGCTGATGAGCACCGCCCCCGCCGAGATCCTGGGCCTTGCCGGCCACGGCCGGGTGCTGCCCGGCTATGCGGCGGACCTGGCCCTGGTGGAGCTGGACACCCCCTACACCGTGGACAAAAACGCCCTCCACTCCAAGAGCCATAACTGCCCTTACGACGGCGCGCAGCTCTTCGGCCGGGTGGACCTGACCATCAAAGGCGGCAAAGTCACCTGGAAACGGTGAATACAAAGCTTTATATTCAATTCATATAATACAATTATTAAAAGGAGCGGAACATTATGATGACCAACATGGACAAGCTGTACGAGGCAGTGGCCGCCCGCGGCCCGGTGTGCGTGGGCCTGGACACCGACTTTTCCTACCTGCCGGAGGGCTTTGCCAAGGCGGAGCTGACCGCCGGCGAGAACATCGTGCGGTTCAACAAGGCCGTTGTGGACGCCACCAAGGACGTGGCGGGCTGCTTCAAGGTGCAGATCGCTTACTATGAGAGCCTGGGCCTGGACGGCATCCGCGCCTACAAGGAGACCCTGGACTACGTGAAGGCCGCCGGCATGCCGGTCATCGCGGACATCAAGCGGGGCGACATCGCCAAGACCGCCGAGATGTACGCCAAGGCCCACTTCGAGGGCGACTTTGAGGCCGACTTCATCACCCTGGCCCCCTACATGGGCCTGGATTCCATCCGCCCCTACCTGCCCTATGTCACCGGCGCGGGCAAGGGCCTGTTCGTGCTGGTGCGCACCTCCAACCCCGGCGCGAAGGACTTTGAGTACGAGAAGCTGGCCGACGGCCGCCACGTCTACGACATGGTGGGCGACAAGCTCCACGAGCTGGGCGGCGAGTGCATGGGCGAGAAGGGCTATTCCAGCTTAGGGCTCGTCATCGGCGGCACCCACATCGAGGAGGCCGCGGAAATTCGCGCCCGCTATGAGGACAGCTTCTTCCTCATCCCCGGCTACGGCGCCCAGGGCGGCACCGCCGACGACATCGCCCGCTATCTGGACAAGCACAGCAACGGCGGCGTGGTGAACTCCAGCCGCGCGGTGCTGCTGGCCTACAAGAAGCAGCCCGGCGTGGCCTTCGACGAGGCAGCCCGGAATGAGTGCATCAAGATGAAGGAGGCCATTGCCCATGCCTGCAACAGCCTGTGAGGTGAAGGTGCTGGCGCATACCACCGTTGCGCCGAACATCCGCCTTCTGGCGGTGGCGTGGCCCCGGACGGACAAAGCCCCCCACGCCGGGCAGTTCTTTATGCTGCGTTGCTGGCCGGACACGGCGGCTCCCCTTTTGAGCCGCCCCATCAGCGTCCACAGCTGGGACGCGGCCACCGGCACGCTGGAATTCCTCTACGAGGTGCGGGGCCAGGGCACCCGCCTGCTGGCGGCTCTGCTGCCCGGCGACACCCTGCTGCTCACCGGCCCCTCCGGCAACGGCTTTGACGTGGCCGCCGCCGAAGGCAAGATCGCGGTGGTGGGCGGCGGCATCGGCACCGCGCCCCTCTACCAGCTGGTGAAGGAGCTGGCCGCCGCGGGCAAAAAGCCGGACCTTTACACCGGCTTCCGGGACGAGCCCTACGGCCTGGAGCGCTTTACGCCTCTGTGCGGCCGGGTGCACGTTGCCACCGACAGCGGCAAGGTGGGCTACCACGGCTTGGTCACCGGCATCCTCCACCCGGAGGAGTACGACCTGGTGCTCTGCTGCGGCCCCGAACCCATGATGAAGGCGGTGGCCGCCAAGTGCGAGGCGGCGGGCGTGAAGTGCCTTGTCAGCCTTGAAAAGAAGATGGCCTGCGGCGTGGGCGCCTGCCTCGGCTGCACCTGCCACACCACGGAAGGGGCCAAGAGCGTGTGCAAGCACGGCCCTGTGTTCGATTCGAAGGAGGTGTTCGGCCAGTGAGCGACCTGCATGTGGATTTTCTGGGCAAGCGGCTGGCCGGGCCGGTCATCCCGGCCTCCGGCACCTTCGGCTTCGGCGAGGAATACGCCGACATGTACGATCTGAGCGTCCTGGGCGGCATCTGCTCCAAGGGCCTCACCCTGAACGGCAAGTACGGCAACGAGGGCGAGCGCCTCTATGAGACCCCGGCGGGCCTCATCAACTCCATCGGCCTGCAGAACCCCGGCGTGCGCCACTTCATCGCGGAGGAGCTGCCCCGGATGCTGACCCTGGGCACCGCGGTGTTCGCGAACCTGGGCGGCAGCTGCATCGAGGACTACGAGGAAGGCGCGCAGCTGCTCAGCGAGACCGCCGTGGATTTCATCGAGCTGAACATCAGCTGCCCCAACGTCAAGCAGGGCGGCATCGCCTACGGCATCCGGCCGGACAGCGCCAAAGAGGTGGTCAGCCGGGTGAAGGCGGTGTGCAAAAAGCCCCTGGTGGTGAAACTCAGCCCCCAGGCGGAGGACATCGCCCGCATGGCCGAAGCCTGCGTGGAGGCCGGCGCGGACGCGCTGAGCCTTGTGAACACCTTCCAGGCCTGCGCCATCGACATCGAGCGCCGCAAGCCGGTGTTCAACAACCTGTTTGCCGGCCTCAGCGGCCCCGCCGTCAAACCCATCGCCCTGCGCATGGTGTGGCAGGCGGTGGGCGCGGTGGATGTGCCGGTCATCGGTCTGGGCGGCATCACCACCGGCGCGGACGCGCTGGAGTTCATCATGGCCGGCGCCGCCGCCGTGCAGGTGGGCACCGCCAACTTCATGGACCCCCGGGCCGGCGGGCGCATCACCGCCGAGATCGGCCAGTGGATGGACCGCCACGGGGTGAAAAACCTGGACGAGATCCGCGGCTGTGCCCGCGGCTGAAACCTGAAAACAAAACAAAGGAGAACGACAACCATGAGCAACGCAGTGGAAATTCTGAAAGAGTGCGAGGCCTTTCTGGAAGGCCATTTCCTGCTGAGCAGCGGCCGCCATTCCAGCGCCTACTGCCAGATGGCCTACCTGCAGCAGTACCCCGACAAGTGCGCCCAGGTGATGGCTCCCGTGGCGGAAAAGCTGAAGGAGCTGAACGTGGACGTGGTGGTGGGCCCCGCCATGGGCGGCATCGTCTACGCCTATGAGCTGGGCCGTCAGCTGGGCAAGCGGGCCATCTTCACCGAGCGGGTGGACAACGTGATGACCCTGAAGCGCTTTTCCATCAAACCCGGCGAGCGCTGCATCATCGCCGAGGACGTGGTGACCACCGGCATCTCCAGCCTGGAGACCAGGCGGGTCATCGAGGAAGCCGGCGGCGTGTGCCTGGGCATCGCCTGCGTGGTGGACCGCACCAAGGCGGACGCGCCCAGCCCCATCCCCATCGTGGCCAGCGCCGCCAAGCTGGACCTGCCCAACTATCTGCCTGAGGAGTGCCCCATCTGCGCCGAGGGCAAGCTGCCCCTGGTGCATCTGGGCAGCCGCAAGATGAAAGAGCAGGCCAAGCAGACCCTGTGAGGGGCGGAGCAAAGCGGCGGGGCCCCCTTGGCAGGTTCTGGGGGCACCTGACCACCATCACCTATCACAAGTGGCTGGTGTTCTGTTACTGCCGGCGACTGGGCCTTGTGCGCCAGGGCCTCTGCCATGACCTCTCCAAATACAGCCCGGCGGAGTTCTGGGTGGGCGTGAAGTACTTTCAGGGCAACCGCAGCCCCAACGACGCCCAGCGCAAAGCCGAGGGCTGCAGCACCGCGTGGCTGCACCACAAGGGCCGCAACCGTCACCATCTGGAATACTGGATCGACTACGACCCGGCGGGCACCGGAAAACTCATCGGCAACGAGATGCCGGTGAAGTGCGTGGCGGAGATGCTCTGCGACCGGCTGGCCGCCAGCCGGGTGTATCTGAAGGAGGACTACACCGCCGCCTCCGCCTGGGAGTATTACCAGCGCGGGCGGGACCACTACATCCTCCATCCGAACACCCGCGCCCTGCTGGAAAAGATGCTGCTTTTGGTGCGGGACGAAGGCGAGGACAAAGCCCTTGCCATCATCCGCCGGGAGATACTGCGCCGCTGATTTTTTGAGGGCGGAAACGCTGCCCGGCACAGGGCATACGGTTCAAAACAAAAAGGCCCGGGACCCCGTTGAGCGGTCAACGCTCGTTGGGGTCCCGGGTCTTGTTTTGTCGGTTTGACAGCCGCCGCGCTCAGACGGTGGCCGGTTCCGCAGCTTCGGCCTGCGCGGCCGGGGCCTCGGCGGGGCTTGTCCCCTCGGCGGGGGCAGGCTCGGCGGGCGCTTCAGCAGCCGCTTTCGGCGCGGCCTTCTTCGCGGCGGGCTTTCTGGCCGCGGGCTTTTTGGCGGCCGGCTTTTTCGCCGGGGCGGCCTCGCCGTCTTCGCCGGCCTCACTGCCCTCCTCCGCCTTCTTGGGGGCGGCCTTCTTCGCGGCGGGCTTTCTGGCCGCCGGCTTTTTAGCCGCCGGTTTCCTGGCCGGGGCGGCCTCGCCCTCAGCGGAGGCCGCCTCGCTCACCGCGGGGGCGGCGGCGCTTTCCGCCGGTGCGGCGGGGGCTTCGGGGGCGGTGGCGGGAGCCTCGGGAGCGGCTTCGGGCGCGGCCGGGGCCTCGGGCTCGCTCACCGGCGCGGCCTTCTTGGCGGCGCGGCGGGCGGCGGGCTTTTTGGCCTCGGGGCGGCGGCCCTCCTCCAGGGTGCAGTAGCTCTCCAGCAGCTGCTTGTAGAAGTCCACTGCCGGGGGCAGAGCCAGCACCGACAGGTTCTCCGCCGCGGCGTGGATGCTGGCGTGCTGCTGGTGGTTGATCTCCAGCGGGGCAAAGCGCAGGGCGTTGTCGGTGACTTCCTTATAGAAGCGGGCGTCGGTGCCGCCGGTCATGATGTAGGGGCAGACGTCGTAGCCGGGGTAGACCTTGGCCATCGTCTCTTCCAGCAGCTTGAAAGGGGCGGCGTGATAGTCCGCCACGGGGGGCACCGCGTCCTGATAGATGACCTCGGCCTCCACGCCGTACTTCTTCGCCAGCTTCGCCAGAATGGCGATGCTCTCGTCGGTGGGCTGGTGGGGGATGCAGCGCATGTTGGCGGTGACATAGGCCTCCTGGGGCAGCACGTTCAGCCCGTCGGAGCCCTTGGCGGTGGTGAAGGCGCAGGTGGTGCGCATCATCGCGCCCGCCATGTGGTTCACCCGGGGCAGCACAAAGCACAAAAGCGGCTCAAACAGCCACAGGTTGCCCAGCACCAGCCGCATGCCGAACTTCATGTTGGGGGCCATGCGGCGGAACATCTCCCGCAGGGTGGGCGAAAAACGGGCCCGGAAGGGATAGTGCTTTTCCACCCGGCACATCAGTTTGGCAAGCCGCACCAGGGCGGTGTTGCGGCCCGGGGCGCTGGCGTGGCCGCCGTCGTCCTTGGCCACCAGCTTCACGTCGGCGTAGCCCTTTTCCACCACGCCCACCATGCCGTAGCGCCCGCGCACCCCGGCCATGGGGCCTTCCATGATCATGCCGCCCTCGTCCAGCAGAAGGCCCAGGTGCACGCCGTGTTCTTTGAGCCAGGCGGCGGTGGCGGGGGCGCCGTCGCCGCTCCACTCCTCGGTGCAGCTGGAGGCGATGTACACGTCGCACTCCGGCTTCCAGCCGCTGGCCAGCAGCTCTTCCACCGACTGCATGATGCAGAACAGGCTGCCCTTGGTGTCCACCGTGCCGCGGCCCCACACCGCGCCGTCGGCAATGTCGCCGGAGAAGGGCTCGTGGGGCCATTCGCCCTCGGCGGCCACCACGTCCTGGTGGCTCATCAGCAGGATGGGCGGCTTCTGGCCGGGGGCGGTGCCGGTGATCTTGTAAAGCAGGCTTCCGTCCAGTTCAATGATCTCGGCGGTGCGGTGCAGCTTGGGGAAGGTGCGCCGCAGCACCTTGTGGAAGGCGGCGAACTTGCGCCGGTCCGTCTGCCCCCGGAAGGACACCGTCTCGCAGCGCACAAGGTCCGCAAGGCCCTCGGCGTATTTCTGCGCCCGGGCCATGTCCGCCTCGGGGAACTGCGCCTTCACCGCGCCGGTGGGTTTCATCCGCGCCGCGCGCACCGCCGCCGCGGCGATGAGCGCCAGCACCAGCAGCACCAGGGCGCAAAGACCCCACAGCAACCACACAAAATCCATAACGAAAAGCCTCCTCGAAGGGCGCGCAAAAGCGGGCCGCGCCCTGTGATGTCTATACATATTCAGTATAACATAACAAAGAGCGCCGGGCCACCCCCTTTGCCCGCCGTCACAAAATTTTCTCGCAGGGCCCGCGCCCCTATTGACAAACGCGGGCGGCTGAAGTATCGTGATAGTGCAGTGGAGACCTTTCGTGCGCCGGATGCGCCAAAGGCCGCCGCTTTTCTTGATTTTGGAGGGTGTGGGAATGAACAACAACATCACCGGAGGGGTCATCTGGAAGCAGCTTCTGCTGTTCTTCTTCCCCATCTGGTTCGGAACATTTTTCCAGCAGCTCTACAACACCGCCGACGCGGTGATCGTGGGCAACTTTGTGGGCAAGGGGGCCCTGGCGGCGGTGGGCACCACGGCGGTGGTGCAGAACCTGCTGGTGGGCTTCTTTGTGGGCGTGGCCAGCGGCGCTTCGGTGGTCATCAGCCAGTACTACGGCGCGCGCCAGGGCGCGCAGGTGCAGCGGGCGGTGCACACCGCCATGGCCATGGCTCTGCTGGGCGGCGTGGGCATCATGCTCATCGGCTTTGCCGCCAGCCGCTGGGCCCTTTCCATCATGAACACCCCGGCGGACGTGATGGAGGACGCGGTGCTCTATCTGCGCATCTGCTTTCTGGGCATGGTGCCCAGCCTCATTTATAATATGGGCACCGGCATCCTGCGGGCGGTGGGCGACTCCAAGCGCCCGCTCTACTTCCTCATCTGCGCCAGCCTGACCAACATCGTGCTGGACATGGTGCTGGTGGCCATTCTGGGCATGGGCGTGGCCGGCGCGGCGCTGGCCACCGTGGCCAGCCAGTGCGTGGCGGCGGGCATGACGGTGATGAGCCTCACCCACACCACCGCCTGCTACCGCTTTGTGCCCGCCTATCTGCAGCTGGACAAGGAAATGGTGGAAAAGATCGTGCGCATCGGCCTGCCCGCGGGGCTGCAGTCGGTGATGTATTCTCTGTCCAACAGCGTGGTGCAGACCTCCATCAACAGCTTCGGCACCGACGTGGTGGCCGCCTACACCGCCTACGGCAAGATCGACAGCATCTTCTGGATGACCATGAACTCCTTCGGTTTGTCCATCACCACCTTCGTGGGCCAGAACTTCGGCGCGGGCCAGTACGACCGGGTGAAGAAGGGGGTGCGCCAGTGCGCCCTGATGGCCTTTGTGGCCACCGGCCTTCTGATGGCCGTCACCCTGGCCTTCGGCAGCGCTTTGTTCCGCCTCTTCGTGCAGGACGCGCCGGTCATCCGGCAGGGCGTGGAGATCCTGCACTACGTGGTGCCCTTCTGGCCCACCTACGTGCTCATCGAGATCCTCAGCGGCTCGGTGCGCGGCGCGGGCGACTCGCTCATCCCCATGATCATGACCAGCATCGGCGTGTGCGTCACCCGCATCCTCTGGGTGCTCACCGTGGTGGCCACCGTCTGGCACACCCTCATCGGCGCGCTGGCCTGCTACCCCGTCAGCTGGTCCCTCACCAGCCTGTTCTTCCTGGCCTACTACCTCCAGGGCGGCTGGCTGCGCCGGTGCATCCGCGTCCGGGAGGCGGCCCAGACCGAACAGCCCGCCTGAAAAAACGAAAAAGCGCGGCGCGTCCCCGAAAAGCGGGCCCGCCGCGCAGGATAAAGAAAGGCCCCGGCGCTGGTGCGCCGGGGCCTTTCCGCGTGCGAATTTATTTCTGTTCCAGGGTCTTGGAGAAGCTGTCCTTCAAGGTCACCGCGCGGTTGAACACGCCGGGGTTCTTGGAGTCGGCGGTGAAGTAGCCCATGCGCACGAACTGGAAGGTATCGCCGGGCTTTGCGTCGGCCAGAGCGGCCTCGAGTTTCGCGCCGGGCAGCGCCTTCACGCTCTCGGGGTTCAGGTAGTCCTTGTAGTCCGCGCCCTCGGGCAGATCGCCCATGTTCTCCTGGGTGAACAGCTTGTCGTAAAGGCGAACTTCCGCGTCCACCGCGTGGGCCGCGCTGACCCAGTGGATGGTGCCCTTGACCTTGCGGCCGTCGGCGGGCATGCCGTTGCCGGTCTCAAGGTCGGCGGTGCAGCGCAGTTCGGCTACTTCACCGGCTTCGTCCAGGATGACCTCGTTGCACTTGACGATGTAGGCGCCCATCAGGCGCACCTCGCCGTCCGGCTTGAGGCGCTGGAACTTGGGCGGGGGCACCTGGGCAAAGTCGCTGCGCTCGATGTACAGCTCACCCGAGAAGGCCACCTTGCGGGTGGAGTCGTCGTTCGCCGCCTTGTTGGGGTTGTTGGGGATGTCGAAGTACTCCACCTTGCCGGCGGGGTAGTTGGTGATGGTCAGCTTGATGGGGTCGGTCACCGCCATGCGCCGGGGGGCGGAAAGCTCCAGCTCGGTGCGCAGGCAGTGCTCCAGCAGGCGGTAGTCCACCAGGCTGTAGACCTTGGAAACGCCCGCCTTCTTCACGAACTCGAAGATGCTGGAGGGGGTGTAGCCCCGGCGGCGCAGGCCGCACAGGGTGGGCATGCGGGGGTCGTCCCAGCCGTCCACGATGTTCTTTTCCACCAGCTCCCGCAGATAGCGCTTGCTCATCACCGTGTTGGACACGTTGAGCCGCGCGAACTCACGCTGGATGGGGAAGGGGCCCAGATGCAGGTTGTCGATGACCCACTCGTACAGCGGCCGGTGGTTCTCGAACTCCAGGCTGCACATGCTGTGGGTGATGCCCTCGATGGCGTCCTGGATGGGGTGGGCGAAGTCGTAGAGCGGGTAGATGCACCAGGCGTCGCCCTGGCGGTGGTGGTGGGCCCGCACGATGCGGTAGATGGCCGGGTCGCGCATGTTCATGTTGGGGCTGGCCATGTCGATCTTGGCCCGCAGGGTGCGGCTGCCGTCGGCGAACTCGCCGGCGCGCATGCGGCGGAAGAGGTCCAGGTTCTCCTCCACCGAGCGGTCGCGCCAGGGGCTGGGCCGGCCCGGCTCGGTCAAAGTGCCCCGGTACTCCTGCATCTCCTCGCGGGAGAGGTCGCACACGTAGGCCTTGCCCTCCTTGATGAGCTGCTCGGCGTACTGATAGCACTGCTCGAAGTAATCGCTGCCGTAGTAGATGCCGCCGTTGGGGATGGCGCCCAGCCAGCGCAGGTCCTCCTCGATGCTCTTGACGTACTCGTCGTCTTCGCGCACGGGGTTGGTGTCGTCATAGCGCAGGTTGAACTTGCCGCCGTAGGCGGTGGCGATGCCCCAGTTGATCCAGATGGCCTTGGCGCTGCCGATGTGCAGGTAGCCGTTGGGCTCCGGCGGGAAACGGGTGTGGATCTCTTTCACCCGGCCTTCGGCCAGGTCCGCGTCGATGATCTCGGTGAGAAAATTGCTGGGCTTTTCCATGGGCTTGCCCCTCCTCGAAAACTGTCCGGACGCGGGCAAAACTGCCCGCATCCCATTATCTGTACTATTTTACAGGATTTTTTCTTCGATTGCAATATGAAAACGCCGCCCCGCCCCGCGGGGTTTGACAAAAAAGGGGGATGTATGGTACTTTATTACAGATACTGGGGCAGTGGGCGGTTTTGGCGCGTTTTTGCGCCCGCCCGGCCCACCGAAACAAAGAAAGCGGGTCGTGCATCCTATGCATCACAAACCGAGATTCCTCACCAAAGATTTTGCCGTTTACGCGCTGCTTTTGAACCTGGGTCTGTTCTTCTCGGCGGCGGGCATCCACCTGTTCAAGACCCCCAACCACTTCGCCATGGGCGGCACCAGCGGCGTGTCCATCATCCTGGCAAGCCTGTTCCCCACCCTGAACGTGGGCGGCGCGCTGTTCCTCATCAACGCCGCGCTGGTGGTGCTGGGCCTTGTGTTCCTGGGCGCGAAGACCATGGGCGTGACCATCTATTCCTCCTTTGCCCTGTCCGCCTTCGTGTCGCTTTTGGAAAAGGTGTATCCCATGCCCCATCCCTTCACCGACGACACCCTGCTGGAGCTGTGCTTCGCGGTGGCCCTGCCCGCCATCGGCAGCGCCATCGTGTTCAACGTGGGCGCTTCCACCGGCGGCACCGACATCGTGGCCATGATCCTCTCCAAATACACCGGCCTGGAAGTGGGGCGGGCGCTGCTGGTGTCCGACCTGGCCATCGCCGTGTGGGCGGGCGGGCTCTACGGCATCGCCACCGGCCTGTACTGCATGCTGGGCACCTTTGCCAAGGCCTTCGCGGTGGACAGCATGATCGAGGGCTTCAACCAGCGCAAGGTCATCACCGTCATCACCTCCCGCCCCGAGGACCTGAAGGCCTTCATCCTGGAAAAGCTCAACCGCAGCGCCACGGTCTACACCGCCCGCGGCGCCTACACCGGCAAAGAGGAACAGGTGTTCACCACCGTGCTCACCCGGCGGCAGGCGGTGGCCCTGCGCAACCATCTGCGCCGGGCGGACCCCACCGCCTTCCTCACCATCGTGAATTCCTCCGAGATCGTGGGCAAGGGGTTCCGTTCGCTGTGAGGAAGCTGGCAACATCCCCCAGATTCAAACATTTTTCAAATTTGTCTGTTATAATCAAACTGTTTTGCTGTTTTCGCGTCCTCGCCACGGGGGCAGGGCGCGTCTTATCAAAGAAAGAGGAGATCAAATGCGCGTTGGTCTGGACATTGGTTCCACTACCATCAAATGTGTGGTTCTGAACGACGCGGACGAGGTGATTTTTGACACCTACGAGCGTCACGGAAGCCACATCACCGAAAAAGCAAAGGAGATTTTGGAGCGGGTGCACGGCCAGCTGGGCGGGCGCACCGCCTACCTTGCCATCTCCGGCTCGGCGGGCATGGGCCTTGCCGAGAGCTGCGGCGTGCCCTTTGTGCAGGAGGTGTTCGCCACCCGCGTGGCGGCAAAGCGCCTTGCGCCGAGCACCGACGTCATCATCGAGCTGGGAGGCGAGGACGCCAAGATCCTCTTCCTCACCGGTGGCACCGAGGTGCGCATGAACGGCAGCTGCGCCGGCGGCACCGGCGCTTTCATCGACCAGATGGCCACCCTTCTGAAGATGAGCCCGGAGGAGCTGAACGCCGCCGCGGCCACCGCCAAACGCACCTACACCATCGCCAGCCGCTGCGGCGTGTTCGCCAAGAGCGACATCCAGCCCCTCATCAACCAAGGCGCGGCGGCGGGGGACATCGCCGCCTCCATCTACGGCGCGGTGGTCAACCAGACCATCGCCGGCCTGGCCCAGGGGCGGGCCATCAAGGGCAACATTTTGTATCTGGGCGGGCCGCTCACCTTCAACAGCGTGCTGCGCCAGACCTTTGACAAAACGCTGGGGGTCACGGGCCTGTGCCCCGACCACAGCCTGCACTTTGTGGCGCTGGGCGCGGCCTTCTATGCCGACAAGCAGTTCAATCTGGCCCAGGTGGCCGACGCGGTGGAGCACAACGCCGCCTCCGGCAGCTGGGCCAGCGAGCCGCCCCTCTTCGCCTCCAAGGAGGAGTACGAGGCCTTCCACGCCCGGCACCTGAAAGCCAGCGTGCCCCATGTGCCCTTCGGGGCCGACTGCGGCCCGGTGCACATCGGCATCGACTCCGGCTCCACCACCGTGAAGCTGGCGGTCATCGACCAGAACGCCAACCTGCTCTTCACCAGCTACCAGCCGAACCTGGGCAACCCGGTGCCGCTGGTGAAGGAAGTGCTGCAAAAGCTCTACGCCGACCATCCGGGCCTGGAGGTGGCCAGCGTCACCACCACCGGCTACGGCGAGGCCCTCATCCAGCACGCCTTCAACGCCGACGCAGGCGTGGTGGAAACGGTGGCCCACTTCACCGCCGCCCGCCATTTCCTGCCCGAGGTGGACTTCATCATCGACATCGGCGGCCAGGACATGAAGTGCTTCAAAATTGAGGACGGCGCCATCAGCGACATCTTCCTCAACGAAGCCTGCTCCTCCGGCTGCGGCAGCTTTTTGCAGACCTTTGCCGAGGCGCTGGGCTACGACGTGAAGGAGTTCGCGGCCCTGGGCCTCTTTGCCGACCGCCCGGTGGACCTGGGCAGCCGCTGCACCGTGTTCATGAACTCCAGCGTCAAGCAGGCCCAGAAGGACGG
>ERZ507065.173-NODE-173-length-58926-cov-6.824379_pt1 | contig 58926 bp, 37 predicted proteins | sample MGYA00513785_ERZ507065 | MGnify/ENA metagenome assembly ERZ507065
ACAACACGCTGCTTATCTATCCCGAGAATCCCACACGAAAGGACAATTCGGAACGCGTGCTCTATGTGGATCTGGGCACCCCCAACACCAACCGCACGAAGACCGTGATAAGCGGATTCACCATTGCGGGCGGTAATGCCACGTCAAAAAATCAGACTGACAGTCATCCTTACGGCGGCGGCATATACATCACAGACAGCAAAAAGACGGGCAACGCCTTCGAGGTGTCGCACTGTTTCTTCATCAACAACTACGCCGAACGTGGCGGAGCCATATACGTGGACGGCAACGTCACCGGAGCAGACTCCAAGGACCAGACAGGTACGGACAACGAGATAAAGTACTGCGAGCTGTTTGACAATATCGGCGGAACGCGCGGTTCGTCACTCAATGCCGGAGGAGGCATGTGGGTGGAAGGAGCCGCAAAGATATTCAATAACGTCATATATAATAATGTGAACGGAGCCATGCGTGTCTCTGACAAGGCTGTGGTGGTAAACAATACCGTCACATCCAACACGTCTGCAGCCATCGACATGGTTGATCCGCAGAAGCAGTCGGCAAAGGCACAGATATATAACACCGTCTGTTGGGGCAATGACAAGTTGTCACGCCATTCGCCTTACCCTGTCTTCAGATATTGCGCCATCTATCATTCTGAAAGCACCGGCGATTCGGACGGCGACACTCACAACATTCTGATATCGCATAAGAACAGTACGGAATGGATAGACGGTCGTGAAGAGCATGCACCCTACTTCGTAAAGCCAACCACACGCGTAGGATATGACCGCACATACGCTTTCAGAAGCGAGACTTATCCTTCATGGAACTGGAACATAGAGCAGCTTTCAGACCTGCGTAACAATGGTCTGGCACGCAATCAGAAGACCAAGACAGGAGGTTATGCGCTTGTCGGAGGCATGAAGGACGTGGCCGTAAACGGCGTGACACGCACACATACTACGGACAATGCCGACTATAGCATTGAGATAGGAGCTTTCGCCTATGAGGAACTTGCTGCCGGACGACGTCTCTACGTCACGCAGAACGGCGCAGGAAAGAAGGACGGATCGTCATGGGGCAATGCCTATGCTGCCAATGACCTGCAGACCGCCATCACCACGCTCGGCAAGAACGTGGCGGAGAAAGGACGCGGCGAGGTGTGGGTGGCAAAGGGCACTTACACACCGCAGACCTACGTGGGCGGCAGCAGCAACACCAAGTCGCCGCTTGCCTTCCGTATGTACGAAGGAGTGGACGTGTACGGAGGCTTCGCAGGAACGGAGAAGCTGCTGTCTGAGCGCGAAATGGCCAATACGGACAACGCACACATGGTGCGTCCGTGGCGATTCCTTAACCAGACCGTTTTCGCTGCCAATGAGTTTGACCGAGCCAATACCAAGTGGGACGACATCAATAAGGTATGGTCAGTCTCAAGCGCATCTTATCATGTAGTGTGGTTTGCGCCGCTGCCAGGCAATCACGACTTTGTTGTCAATACACGCCTGAACGGTGTAACCATAGAGGGAGGCACGTCCACGGCGCTTACTGATCCTGACGAAGCGTACGAGCCCAAGAAGGGCACGGGAGTGTATATGGGAGCCAACGCCATTCTGCAGAACTGCATTGTGCGCTATTGCTACAACAAGGGCAATGGTGCAGGAGTGTATGCTTCGAAGGGAGCAGAGGTGGCTTCCTCACTCATATATAATAATGTCTCGGAAGAGAACGGTGGCGGCATATACGTGGAGGATGACGCCCTTATTATGCGTACGATGGTTGCCAACAACATGGCCAACAACGGCGGCGGAATATATATGCATCACAATCCCACGTCGGCCAGCCATCCGTACGACATGGAAGTGGTGGCATCAGTGGTGAGCAACAACACCAACCGTGTGAACGGAGCTGTATATACTGACGGCGGAGGAGTGATCACTCAGTGCACCATAACCAACAACTACACTGTCTCTGCCTCCGACATTGCCGACCAGAAATCGGCGCGTACAGGCGGACTCTACGTTGACGCCTACGCATTGGTGGTGAACTCCGTGCTGTGGAACAACAACCTCAAGCAGGCTGCCACATCCACTGCCGCCACCACCTCGTCATACGCACAGGTGTATGCCGTGAATGCCTCGGCAGATAACGTGAGGTTCTATAACTGCGGCATCATATCGTCCAACTACGTGGTATGGAACAATATCTTCCAGAAATCCACATACAATCTCTCCATCGACCTCGCTAAAGACTACTTCGTTGATCCGAAGGGCAAGACCAACTTCGCCAACCTTGACTCGCTCGTCACACAGACCGGACTGCAGAGCACATGGACAGACATCGACTATTTCTGGCGAACACGAGACGCATTGGCCTTCCACGCCAAGGGACTGCCGGTAGGACTGCAGCCGGCTCATGTGGTCACTAAGGCCGACCTCGACATTATCGGACAGGCCTTCGACACGACGCCTGCCATCGGTGCATACGTGTCGAAAGCCACCTCCATCGTTCCGGTCATCATCAATCGCAACAACCAGAAGGTGCTGCGTGTCTACGTAGACCCGACGGCGAGCATCGTCGACGGCGATGGTTCGACGTGGAAGAACAATCATTCACAGTTCGGTGAGGTGCTTTCGTTCTTCGGCAATCTGACGGACGGACAGACCATACGCTGCCTTGTGGAAGGCACCGACACCTACGTCAATCACACGGTCAGCAATGTCAACAGCGACAATACGGGAAAGCCCGACTTCTTTGAGATGTGCGTGCGTGAGGGCAACATCATTCCTGACTATGCCTACACGGCTTCCGACGAGCGCGACTATTCGGTGCGTATCCCACGAACCATCTGTCCGCTTACCATCCTCGGAGGCTATCCGTCATACAGCACTGTAGCCGAACCTTCCGACTCTGACCGCCATCCCAATACATACCGTTCGGTCATGACAGGCGAGTTGGGTGATCTGATGACGCTCGAGGGCAATGTCTATCACGTGATGCGTGTGGAGGACGAGGCTTCGCCCGTCATTGACGGCTTCACCATTCAGAAAGGATATGCCGCCGGCTTTGCCACGATGCCGCGCGGTGGCGGCGTGCTCATCGGTACGAAATGCGACGCCACGTTCATCAACTGCATCTTCGAGAACAACACTGCCATCTACGGCGGTGCCATTGCCACTACGGCAAACGCGGAAGAAACTAACGTCGTCCTCACCAACTGCGTGGTCAACAACAATACGTGTGCTAAGCCTGACGCTTCATACATTCCGGCTTTTTCAGAGCCAGAGTATTCGCGTCATCCTTACATCATCAATATTGTTGGTCGTGACAGGAACAACCTGGCACTCACCCATGTGTCGATAGTAAACAATATCGGCTTGCCTCCGTCTGCAGAATTCTTGGGCTCTACGTCTTTCGCTGCCGGCAACGAGTATGACGACGAGCAGTATAAAGACCAATTAGCAATCAACATCAGCTTGGCCACTGCCGGTGCGGAAGGAGCAAAGAACTTCGCCAATCCGACGAACGTCATCGGTGCACAACCGGTGGGTAATGTCTTTTACGGCGGACAGTCGCTCTTCCGTCCGCTTACGGGAAATGCCGCCACGGACTGTATTGTCAACAAGGCACCCGTCGTATCAGACGGCACTGCCATAGGTGACGACGAACTGACCAATCCCGCTACCGACCTTGAAGGAGAGCCACGCGACTTGGGCGGAGCGCCCGACCTTGGTGCGTTGGAGGCTTTGCTTCCCAAGAAAGGAAGCGTAATATACGTGCGTTCGTACAATACAGAGAAGCCGGAGAACGGTGCTGCCAAGGACGAGACGGACGGTGCGCCCGACTTCAGCCTGCTCAAAGAGCATCCCGGCACCGAAGACGGCGAGTATGCCTTCGACGGTTCGTCATGGGATCATGCCATTATGGGCAACGCCGTCTGCGACACGATGCGCCTTGAAGAGGCGTCGAACGACATCTACGTGCTCGCTTCCGACCGCACGCTGATGTCCGCATCATACGACAATGAGGCTTACTCGACGTATAAGAGTCCGGACGACTGGACGTGGAAAGACGGAGAGGAGCTCAAGCCCATATACAACAAGCCCTACTACGGACCCGCATCGGGCCACTACTCTTACTTCATTGCCAACGGCGCACTGAGGGAATACTTTGCTGGTGGTGCGGCATCTGTTTATTGGAACGTCTATCAAGGCAACACCAACCACCTTGGCTATTCGTCGTCTAAAGGCAGTAACTTCAACTGCATCAACAATGAGCGTCGCGAGCGTTATGTCAGCGGACTGCAGTTTGCGGTGGAGAAGGCAGCCCGACACAATGCCTTGCACAAGAACGACCCCGACTTCGAGCCTGTGGAGGTATGGGTGGGATCCGGTGTATATACCGACGCCAAGGGCTTCGTCATCCGCAACGGCGTGAAGGTGTACGGCGGCTTCCCTGCAGAGGGCAATCCCGGCAAGGACGACCGTCTGCCGCTGCTCTCGCAATACATCCCGGCGCGTGACAAATACAAGAACAAGAAGAAGTCGGACTATGAGACCATCCTGCAGGTACGCAAGGAGAGTCCGGTGTATCGCACGAAGAATAAAGACGAATTGTGGTATTCAGAGGGCAACAACGGCAATGGCTCTACCAACGACATTGCCAAATCGCTTATAAAGTCGACACCGCAGAAGACTTACCGTCACTATGTGCTCTATCAGCCTGACGCCTGTGTTCCTACGTGGGATGTGGCAGGCGATGAAACTGGCAGTATGGGAGGCAATTCGTACCGCTTCCTGAAGAACAATGCCAGCCATCCTTATTATGCAGACTATGAAGGCGACGCTGTCAATGCGCCTTACAACAAGCCGGTGTACGATCTGTATGATGCGGGCACTGTAAAGTGGGACGGATTTACGGTGCGTCATGGTTATCTTATCAATTATGAGGCAAGCCGTGATGGTGGCGCAGGTGTCAGAGTGTTTGAGAATGTCGAGCTGGAGAACCTTATCATCGTAAACAATCTCGTGCATGGTCAGCGCTCACGTGGCGGCGGACTGTATATGGACGGACAGCAGTCGAAGATATCCAACAGCTTCCTGCTTAACAATTTCAATACCAGCGAAGGTGCCTTGGCAAATAGTGCACGGGTGGCTGCAGATACGTATAAGACCAACTATCGTAACTATGGAAGTAACGACCAGTATGGCGGCGGTGCATACATGATTGTAGGCACTGGCTATAATATGGTTGTTGCGAAAAACCGTGCCAATGGCATTGCCGGCGGAGGCGGACTCTTCCTTGAGAACGCCATATTCTACAACAACACGGTGGCATACAACCAGACCAACCGTGGAGCCAGCGGCATCCAGCAGTGGAGTACGCCTTCTACGGGAATTCCGACCAGCCTGGCGCTTTACAACTGCATTGTCTATGGCAATAACAATGGCCAGAACTATCAGGTGACGTCCACTTCCACGGGAAACTTCAAGAATGCACATAACTGTTATGTGCAGAACTATCAGCCAGAACTGAACAACCAGCTCTCGTCTGCATACGGCAACATCACGTCAAGCGACAATCCTTTCGCCGACGGAGATAACGTAGCGAAGACGCTCAACTTCCGTCTTGCGAACGGCAGCCTCTGCCTTAACGCCGGAACGGAGAATCTTATGCAGAACGGTGAGACAAAGCAGGCTGACCTGCCTCTTACCGACATGGACTTTACGGACCGCATAAAGGACTGTACCGTCGACATCGGAGCTTACGAGGACGACAACTCTGCCAACGTGGATTACGACGCGTCGCAGAAAGGACTCATCATATATTATGTTACGGAGACGGGCTACGGCGACCGAAGCGGTTCGTCACCTGCCAACGCTGCCTGTGCTGACAAGCTGCAGAGCGTACTTACGGCGGCAGGACGTGAGGCGGCAAAGGCTGCCAACAAGGACAAGAAGGTGATAGTGAAAGTGGCTGGATATGAGCCTGACAAGAACGGCAAGACATTCGTCTATCAAGCCAACACTCTTGCTGACCCCACCGACCCGCGCTCTTACACCTTCCTCATTCCTTCGGGAGTGGTACTCAAGGGAGGATTTAACGAAGGCGTGAAGAAGACAGTGTCCGAGGGCACCGTTACGCAGACTGTCTTTGAGGGCAGCAACTGGGACACCGATTATCCTGACTCTTACCATCGCCGCACCATGCTCAGCGCACAGGCGAAGACCACTGCCACCGACACGGAGGTGAGTGGATATCACACCGTAACCTTCGGTTCGTGGCCCACTGACGACCTTGAGGCATGGAACGACACAGCTGTGGCTGACTGGGCAATGATTGACGGCTGCTACATAACAGGAGGCTATGCCAATGAGAGCGACGGCCACAAAGCGTTGGGCGGCGGCGTCTTAGTGCCGAGAAAAGCTCACGTGCGCAACTGCGTAGTGGCGTTCAATGAGGCTCAGTACGGCGGTGGCATCTACGCTCTTCCGGGTGCTGTGGTCAGCACGTCGTTCGTTACGGAGAACCAGGCTTACTACGGAGCTGGCATCTATGCCGACAACGGCAAAACGGAGGACGGAACAGACGGCAAGCGCTCTTACTTCTTCTCCAACACCATCGCCTCTAACACTGCCAGTGTGAAGGGCGGAGGCATCTCCTTCGAGTCGGGTGCAGCCATCCTGTTCAACGACGTCATCTGGGGCAATAACGCACCGAGCGAGAAGAATGTCTGCGGCATTACTGACCGTAAATATAAGGAAACAAAGATGTCGGAGGTGGCAGCGCGAAACGCAATCATGGGCTATATTGACGGCTTCTATCCGTTCAACAACTGCTTCGTAGAGACATATCTCCTTGCTGCCAACACCTACAACACGGAGATGTCTGCCGACACGCTGCGCTACTTCTCGGCATCAGGCTCTTTCATGCCACGCGAACTCGGTCCGCTCGTACATGCAGGAATGGAAAATTTCTTGTGGTCAGTGCTCGTACAGGGAGGTTTTGCCGCTAACGACATGCTCGGCAACGTGATGATTATGGCGAGTCGAACCAACAAGCTTACGGCAGGATGCTTCGCCGTACACGTGCTCGACCCCGCTGACGACAAACTGCCCACAACGCTCTTCACGCGCCTTTTCGTATCGGACAGAGGCGGTGTGGAGGTCAAGCCGGAAGAAGTGAGGGAGTATATGGGACGTTCGTTCTACACACCCTTCTCCTCACTCGACGCCGCCCTGGAGTATATCCGCAAGGTACGCACCGTGAAGGTGTATGATTCTGCCAAGAAGGACAGCGTGTTGCTCGCCAATGACAACACCCACTTTGACGTCTTCATAATCGGAGGCACGTTCTATCCGACCCTTACAAGAACTTCGGCGCTGGCACAGAAGGAGAATGTACGCAACAACTCGTTCGTCATTCCGTGCAACACCAACCTCTACGGCGGATTCAGCCCCACGGACAAGTATTCGTGCGGCATTGACAAGGTGACGAAGAAGGACGGTACGGAGCTGAAGCTCGACTCCCTGAGCAGCATAGACGAGATCCTGCGCCTACGCAATGCTGCTACGGAAATGGAGGACCTCAACCGTAACGGTCTGTACGAACCTTGGGAACTCTCACGCCAGACAGTACTCTCGGGCAACCTGCCTAACGTGCAGGGCGGCAAGAAGGCGTTCCACGTCATCTTCTGCGTCAACTATGAGGACAAGAAGGTGCCGGGCGTGGTGCTCGACGGTCTCACCATCACTGACGGCGAGACGGCTGACCATATCGACTATGACAAAAACGGCGTGGAGAAGCATGACGAGATAGGACACGGAGGAGGAATATTCTCCTATGGTGTGGACATGACGCTCAACCGCTGTCGTGTGATAAACAACACCGGCATCCACGGAGGAGGCATCTTCAACGGCGGTGCCAGCATGACAATACTCAACTCGCTGGTGGCTGGCAACAGCACGCAGTCAAACGTAATCAGGCCTAACGATACCGGCAAGGGAGCCGGAGTGGGCATCTTCTTCGACTCATGGAAACCGGTGGCTCCGTGTCGCTTCGTAGCCGTAAACACAATCTTCGCCAACAACTCGTGCGACGAGGGAAGCGGCGGAGCGGTGTATGTGGCAAGCGAAAAACGCGACGTACATCAGGTGAAGTTTATGAACTGTCTCTTCGCACGCAATAAGGCTAAGGACAACCCGGACATCTTTAACGGCAAGAAGGGCAGCATCGTCGCTACCAACTCTATCTTCTGGGGCAGCAAGGTGGACGAGGGAGGCTCGATGTTTAAGGCGTCGGACGCAGACCATTGCGCTTCCGACATCTTCACTGACATCAAGTCAACGGACGCCAATGCCAATCTCTACCTCAACGCCGACAACGAAGCGGTAACCGGACCACACTTCGCCAAGCCGTCAGAAATAGCTGGCAAGGAAGGATTCACGCTCGCATCGCAATGGAACCCCACCTGCATCACGGTGCTCACCGATGCCGGAGATGGCATGATAGACTGTGACGAGAAAGGCGCTGAAGTCAGTGAGGAGGGAGCGTACAAGGACGTATGGGACGTATGGGCATCAGACAATGACGAGGCGCAGGAACTTTATAAGGATAAGGACCGAACCATCGATCCTTACCATGACCAATATATAAAGAAGAACGCCTCTGCTACGCAGACCGCCGGTGACGATAAGGGCAACAACCTCTATAACCGATATATGGGTCCGAAACGCAATAACGGTGTTCAGGATGACAAGACCATCGACATCGGACCTTACGAATATCAGTATCGACTGAACTTCGGCGACCTCGACAAGATGTATATAGGCACCGTAGACCGCGGACTTGCCGACGGCACCAACTGGGACAATCAGTCGTCAGACCTCAGAGGAGCATTGCTCGCCGCTGCCAACCCCAGCTCAACGAGCGTCGCCACGCGCACCACGCGCACCGTGTATGTGCGTTCCGGCGAGTATTATGCCGTCCCCATCGACGGTACTGTTTTCTCGGTGAACGTGGACGAGACAAGCGAAAACTGTAAAAAGGTGGCACGCGTAGTGCTCAATGGAGCATGCACGGGCGTCGGCCTTGGTGATGAGGCTGTACAGGACTGGACAAAGCCAACTGTGCTCAAGCCACATCCCGTGCGCAAGAGCAGCGTCCTGCTTAACATCGAGACTGGTGAGAAGCCTGTGGACATCAGTGGCATCTCGCTGCGCAATACCTATGATGAGGGTAAGGGTGCCACCCTGACAGTGGAGAAGACCGCCAAGATCACCATACGTCAGTCGGAAGCACGCATTAACAAGGGCACGGCGGTGGACATCACAGCCAACGGGCACGGCGGTGAGGTGCTTATCTATAACACGCTGTTCGCCGACAACGAGGCAGACGCGCTCAAGGCCAACGGAAAGACAACGGTGGTGAACTGCACCTTCGCACAAAATACGAACGGTGCCGACATCGCCTTTGCCGAGGGAACAGACAGGACGCAGACAAAGGTGTATAACTCTGCATCGTGGCGCAACAAGACCACTGATTGTATGGTCTTCATTTCCGACCTCGACAATGAGGACGCCACAAAGCATACATTATATAATAAGGTGTTCGCAGAAGGACAGGCCAACAACGACCTGACGAACGGACCGTGCTTCATGGACGTCACCAACAAAGACCGCGAACTGCGCGATTATCACATCACGCCGGGTATGCGACTCTTCGAGCGAGGATCATTGAGACGCTATGCGGAGAACGTGAAGACGGGCGTTACGGACAAAACCGCGGACGAGGCTGTACGTGACAGCGTGGAGCAAGACCGCGACCTCGGCAACATAAAGCGTGCCGTGGGCAAGACCATAGAGGTGGGAGCATACGAATGTAACGCCGAGCTGCTGCCCATCATCTTCGTGAAGGACTACGGTACGGACGGAACCGGCAAGTCGTGGGACGACCCGAAGACCGACCTGCAGGTGGCTGTGGATTTGGCAGGTATGTACTCCAACCTTAACAACCGAGCAAAGTCGTACGTCTTCGTTGACCATCAGTATGGTCACAACGCCGAGCCGGCTGACCTCAAAGTCACGCTTCCTGACGTATCTGTATACGGAAGCATGACCAATAATCCAACGGCGTCAGCCAAGGACTCTACGTCAACGGACGCCATTGCAAAGGCTATACTGGTACAGCGCATGGGCATGGTGGAGGAAGGCAACTGGCGCAGCATCGTCAAGAACCTCAACGTCAGCGCGGCGAGTGTAGTGGACGGAGTGGAGGTGAGCAAGAATGGAAGCGTCAGCCTCACCAATGGTGCCACGCTCTCCACGTCGGTGGTGCTGGCAAAGCAAGGCGTAACAGGCGACAATACGTCGCTTCTCTACAACACCCTGCTATATGCAGACCCCAATGCCACGGACGACAAGGACGAGGGCAAGACAGTGGGCAGCGTGAAGAACGTCAGAGCGGTGAACGTCACGACGTGCGGCACGATGGAGAACATCGACGCCCAAGGCAGCGCCAACAACCGCATTATGACAATCGCCGACGGAGCCAACCGCTACATCGTCAGCCGCTATCGCAACTGTCAGCTTAACGAGGACGACGCCGCAAACCTCGATCCTGAAACCTCGCACAACACAGTGACAGAGGAATGTATTAATATCGTCGGACATGACCGTGACCTGCTCGGCAACAACCGTCTGCGCAACAATAATGTGGACAACGGATGCTACGAGACATGGAACATCACCGCAGACGGAAGCCATGTGACAGCCGACGACTATCCGCGTCTCTCGTCTGTCGTTTACGTCCGCAAGGAATGCGAGCTCGACGTAGAGCCTGACCTTTATCCGATGGGAAGCCTCTCATGGTTCAACCCCGGATTCTTGCTCCTCGAACATCATGCCGGACTGCGTGGCAACAACAATCAGATAGGACTTGTGCGCTATGCCGTGGAACGCGATCTCAAGGCACAGATGCCGCAACTCGTGGCTCTCCCCTTCAGCGTGAAGCAGTATGATCCCGTCGTGAAGGACAACTACACCATCCGCACATACGACGGCGATACCCGATCACGCTATACATATAAATATAGCGACGTCAACGGCGATGCATGGAAGGAGTCAACAGGAGCTCCCGTCGGTACAGGCATGATGCTGGAAGCAGCAAAGGACATGACCGTGCGCTTCTATGGCGGAAGCCTGTTGGGCAAGACAGGATTCTTCAACACCGTCTCGCCAGCAGCCACCGACTACGTGGAGAACGGCGGCACTGAGATAGTGCTGACGCAATATAACCATCAGGATTCGTGGACGTCGTCGTCCGCCTCCGGCAATCGCTTTACGCATAAGGAGAACATGGGATGGAATCTCTTCGGATCGCCTCGTCTCTGTGCAACGAATCTCAGCGACATGGAGTACGGCCGCATCGTCTATTCTTATGAGAACGGCGCCTTCAAGGCACGCTCCACGGACCTCACGGCAGAGGGCGTAAGCGACGCTTACATACCGTCGATGGACGCTCTCTTCACGCAGACCGCCACGCTGGCGAAGGACAACAAGGAGAAGGTGGCGGTCAGCTATCATGGCCAGAGCCATGCAGACGACTCCTTCTACGGTCAAACCGCACGCATGGCAGTGGCAATAACAGGCGCGGACACACGCTCGGCTGATGATGAGGCTGACGAAATGGTGTTCAACGTCGTCAGTCCGGAATATTCGCACGACTACTTCGACCTTGGTACGGACGGCGTGAAATGGATGGAGAGTGACAAGGCACAGGTGTATGCCGTACGCGACGGTGCACGTTATTCGCTCCTCTCCGCCGTTAACGAGCAGGGAGCCGTGGCTCTCGGCGTTTCGCTTCCGTCTGCAGGAATGTATGCGTTGGATGTGCCCGAGGGTTGTGACCGCGACGGCTATGAGGCAGTGCTGCTGAAAGACAATGCCACGGGACGAGCCGTAGACCTTCTCGAAGGAGCCTACACGTTCGCCGCAGCAGAGGCAGGCGAGCAGAACACACGCTTCAGCATCTCCTTCCATAAGCTGACGGAGACGAGTGGAGTGGTGGTGAAGAAAGTGGCAGCGCGCCGCGTAAGCATCACAGGCTTACAGGAGGCAGACGACGTGCGCATCTATCTGCCAAACGGAATGATAGTCAATCAGCAGCGTGCCACCTCCGACAGTCTCACCATGTCCACCGGAACAGAGGGCGTGGTGATAGTGGAAGTGACGCGAAAAGGCACGCAAGTCTGCGTAAAGCGCGTGGCGCTTTAGCTCACACCGCGTCCGAAGCGCATATTCGTCGATAGAGACAATGAATGACAGTCAAAGACAGGCTTTCCTGCATGATGACTGTCATTCATTGTCTCTATTTACGTTAAATAACTTTAAAACTTCTGGCTCGTGAGCCGCTCAGTTTTTATATGTAATAAATAATGAGTAATTTTGCAGACCGATTATTCGGGGATACACTTAGAGTCCCCTGCATGAGAGTGTTAATAGCGTTCGCTAAAGAATAGGCCAAGCGGCGTGGTTAGTGAATCGCTCGTGCAAAAAAGAAGAAACGTTTTTTAGTAGTAATTTTTAAATTAAACAATGAACACTTTAAGTTACAAGACTATTTCCGCTAACAAGGAAACAGCTAAGAAGGAGTGGGTGGTAATCGATGCCACAGACCAGGTAGTAGGTCGTCTCTGCTCTAAGGTAGCAAAGCTCATCCGCGGAAAGTACAAGCCCAACTTCACTCCTCACGTAGACTGTGGAGACAACGTTATCATCATCAACGCAGCTAAGGCTGTCTTCACTGGTAAGAAGGAGACAGACAAGGTCTACACACGTTATACTGGCTATCCTGGTGGACAGCGCTTCAACACTCCCGCTGAGCTTCGCAAGCGTCCGGACGGCATGGACAAGATCATCCGTCACGCCGTAAAGGGCATGCTCCCCAAGGGCCCGCTCGGTCGTCGTCTTATTGACAACCTCTATGTATATGACGGTACAGAGCACAAGCACGAGGCACAGCAGCCGAAGGCTATCGATATTAACCAGTATAAATAAAGCAAGAAGATGGAAATGATTAATGCAATTGGTCGCCGTAAGAGTGCCGTAGCTCGTGTATATCTCACAGAGGGCACCGGTAAGATCACAATCAACAAGGTAGAACTCGCTAAGTACTTCCCATCAGCAATCCTGCAGTACGTGGTTAAGCAGCCGCTGCTCCTGCTCGGTGCGGAAGAGAAATATGATATCAAGTGCAACCTCGACGGTGGTGGCTTCACAGGTCAGAGCCAGGCTCTCCGCCTCGCTATCGCCCGTGCGCTCGTAAAGGTTGACGCAGAAGACAAGAAGGCTCTCAAGGCACAGGGCTTCCTCACTCGCGACTCTCGTGAGGTTGAGCGTAAGAAGCCGGGTCAGCCGAAGGCACGCCGTCGCTTCCAGTTCAGCAAGCGTTAATATTCGGACACTGGCTGACACACATTATTATATATGTGTGGCTTGAAGCTCAGACCCGAAGTTTAGCATCCAAACCCATAAGACCGAAGAGTGTCGTTCACAATTCGTTACTCATGGGCTGGTTCAATTCAACTAAAAGGAAAGTAAACAAATTAATCAGAACAAAGAAATGTCAAGAACTAATTTTGACCAGTTGTTAGAGGCAGGCTGTCACTTTGGCCACCTCCGTCGTAAGTGGAATCCCGCAATGGCTCCTTACATCTTCATGGAGCGCAACGGCATTCATATCATCGATCTGCACAAGACCGTAGCCAAGGTTGACGAGGCTGCTGAGGCTCTCAAGCAGATTGCAAAGTCAGGCAAGAAGATCCTGTTCGTCGCTACTAAAAAACAAGCTAAGGACATCGTTGCTGAGAAGGCAGCGAGCGTAAACATGCCTTACGTTATCGAGCGTTGGCCGGGCGGTATGCTCACCAACTTCCCGACAATCCGCAAGGCTGTTAAGAAAATGGCGAACATCGACAAGCTCATGAACGACGGAACATTCTCAAAGCTCTCTAAGCGTGAGCTTCTGCAGGTGACACGTCAGCGCGCTAAGCTGGAGAAGAACCTCGGTTCTATCGCTGACTTGACTCGCCTTCCGAGCGCTTTGTTCGTTGTTGACGTGATGAAGGAGAACATCGCAGTGAAGGAGGCTAACCGCCTCGGTATCCCTGTGTTTGCTATGGTGGACACCAACTCTGATCCCCGCAACCTCGACTACATCATCCCGGCTAACGACGACGCTAAGGATTCTATCGACGTTATCCTCTCAGCTTGCTGCGGTGCCATCGCAGAGGGTCTTGAGGAGCGCAAGGTAGAGAAGGCTGACGAGAAGGCAGCTGCTGAGCAGAAGGAGGGCAAGGCTCCCCGTAAGGCTCGCAAGGAGGAGACTCCTGCTGAGAACGCAGAGTAATCTTACATAAATAATATAAAGATCGGAAATTCTTTAATTCGTAAATCCAAGGTTTTAGAATGGAGAATTTCCGATTTTTGGGTTAAAGGCGTTATCCCCCAAGGATGTCAGCGCGAAGACCCGACCCCAACAGATAATAAATATTAATTACTAAATAATAAATTAACAAAATGGCTATTTCAATTGAAGACATCAAGAAACTTCGTGCCATGACTGGTGCTGGTCTTGCAGACGTAAAGAAGGCCCTCACTGAGGCAGAAGGTGATTTCGATAAGGCAAAGGAGTTGCTCCGTGAGCGTGGACTCGCTATCGCTGCTAAGCGTTCTGACCGCGAGACATCTAACGGTTGTGTTCTCGTTAAGAACGTTGACGGCTTTGCTGCCATGATCGCTCTCAAGTGCGAGACCGACTTCGTTGCTAACGGTGCTGACTTCGTTAAGCTTACATCTGACATTCTCGATGCTGCCATCGCTGCAAAGTGCCACACTCTCGACGAGGTGAAGGCTCTCAAGCTCGGTGAGGGTGACGTTCAGGCTGCTGTTACACAGCGCTCTGGTATCACAGGCGAGAAGATGGAGCTCGACGGCTATGAGGTACTCGAGGGTGAGAACATCCAGGTTTATGACCACATGGGCAAGCACACTCTCTGCACAATGGTACAGCTCAACCAAAACAACGAGGACGCTGGTCACAAGGTAGCTATGCAGGTGGCAGCTATGAAGCCTATCGCTCTCGACGAGGCTTCTGTTCCCCAGGCAGTTAAGGATGAGGAGTACAAGGTTGCTGTTCAGAAGACTAAGGAGGAGCAGGTAGAGAAGGCAGTTGAGGTAGCTCTTAAGAAGGCTGGTCTCAATCCTAACCACTTCGACTCTGAGGATCACATCGAGTCAAACCAGGGCAAGGGCTGGATCACAGCTGAGGACGTTGCCAAGTTCCGCGAGATCAAGGAGACTGTCTCTGCAGAGAAGGCTGCTAACCTCAACGAGAACATGATTCAGAACATCGCTAAGGGTCGTGTAGGCAAGTTCCTCAAGGAGAACTGCCTCGTTTGCCAGGAGTTCCAGTTCGGCGACGGCGACAAGCAGAGCGTTGCTGACTACCTCAAGAAGCAGGACAAGGAGCTGAAGATCGTTGCTTACAAGCGCTTCACTCTCGCTGCTGAGTAATTCGCGTAATTACACACAAATCATTATACGAGCCGTGAGGAGTGGAAACTCTTTCACGGCTTTTTCTTTAAATACATCCTGTACAACCGATTACTGAAAGAAGAAATGAAGATTTTTGCTGTAGGTATGAACTACCTCGAACACAATAAAGAGCTACATGGAGCGTTATATAAACCGGAGAGTCCTGTGATTTTCCTCAAGGCGGACTCGGCTCTGCTTAAGGACCACAAGCCCTTCTTCATCCCTGACCACCTCGGACGCATCGACTATGAGACCGAATTGGTGGTGAGAATATCGAAGTTGGGAAAGACCATCCCGCAGCGATTCGCACATCGCTATTACGACGCCGTCACCGTAGGTATCGACTTTACGGCACGCGAGTTGCAGCAGAAGCTGCGCGAGGAAGGCAAGCCATGGGACCTTTGCAAGGGATTTGACGGAGCAGCCGTCATCGGTGAGTGGGTGCCGGTGGAGAAATTCCGCGACATCCAAGCCATACATTTCCATCTTGACATAAACGGAAAGACGGTGCAGGAGGGATGTACGTCGGACATGCTCTACAAGGTGGACGAGCTTATCGCCTACATCTCACAGTACTTCACGCTCAAGACGGGCGACATCCTCTATACGGGAACGCCGGCAGGAGTGGGTCCGGTCCATATTGACGATAAGCTGGAAGGCTACGTTGAGGACCGTAAGGTGCTGCAGTTCAACTGCAAGTAACGCTCCTCTACAATTCTTATTATTATCTGAACAAAAACGAAACACACTACTATGCGCAAAGCCATAATGCTGATTACGCTGCTAATGACCGCCATGCACGCCATGTCGCAGCAGTTCATACATCTTACTGACGAGCAGCTACGGATTGACTCGGTGAGCGTCCCGTCCTACACGCAGACCACGCCCCTTGACGGTGCGTGGCGCGACTCATCGTATGTGGTCAGCATTGTGTATCCCGAGTTCAGGGACATGACTGCGCAGGAAGCCGCCGACTATCTTCGTCATAACGCCCTGAAGCCCGGCGAGATGCCCAGTCTGCATACTGCGGTATCGTACGATCGCAAGAGTCCGTCGCTCTATACGTCGTTCTGCCCCGTGGTTTTCCGCGACGGCAAGTATCAGGTGCTCACCAGTTTCATGCTACGTCGTGAGGCAAAGGCTTCGTCCACAGGAGGAGCAGACACCATCGCGAATGCCAAGCGCTACGCTACTCACAGCGTCCTGCGCAAGGGCAACTGGGCAAAGATACGCGTTCCGTCCACGGGAGTTTATCAGATTACGGAGTCGCTCATCCGTCAGGCAGGATTCTCCAATCCCTCAAAGGTGAAGATTTACGGATATGGAGGCAATCTTCACAGCGAGGTGCTCACTCCTTCAGACCTCATTGAGAAAGACGACCTCAAGGAGGTTGCTACGTGCGACGTGGGCGGAAAGCGCCTTTTTTATGCCCTCGGCCCCGTTTCGTGGGAGAACAACAAGTCGGAACGCCGCACCCGCAACTATTTCTCAGACTATGGCTATTACTTCCTTACGGAGAGTGACGGCGATCCGTTGAAGGTGGATTCGGCATCCTTCGTGTCCTCGTTCTATCCCTCACCTTATTATTATCACGACCTTTACGAGAAGGACGGACATGCCTGGTATTCAGGCGGACGCAATCTTTACGACCCAACAGCCGTCGCTGTGGGTGGCACTTACACGGCAGAGCTTGCCGCCAACCCCAACGCGCGTCAGGCAGTGCTTTCCGTGAACGTCTCGACGAAGACTGGATGTAAGGTGCAGGTGGCTTTCAACGATTCCATCGTGGGCACGATTTCGCCGAAAATCAGCAACTCAGACTATGATTTCGGTGCCGAAGTAGCTGCCATATATAAGGTGAAAAACCTCTCCAATGAGAAGAATATCGTCAAGTTAACCGTACTTTCCGCACAGTCGGCATCGTCACCGATGCGCCTCGATTACGTTTCGTTGGCTTACGACAATCCCCTGCCGGCTCCAGATTTGAAAGCTGCAAACATCCCCACACCACAATATGTATATCGCATAACCAATCAGGACCATCATGCTGATCCGCAGGCAGACATGGTGATTATCATCCCCACATCGCAGAAGCTCCGTCCGCAGGCAGAGAGGCTGAAGGCTTACCGTGAGCAGAAAGACTCGTTGAGAGTGAACATTGTGCCGGCTGACGAGCTTTACAACGAGTTCAGCAGCGGCACACCGGACGTGTCGGCGTACCGCCGTTATCTGAAGATGCTCTACGACCGCGCCACCACCGCAGCAGACCAGCCGCGTTATCTTGTCCTCTTCGGCAACAGCGTCTGGGACAACCGTATGCTTACGCCTGCCTGTCGCAGCCTTAATCCCGACGACTACCTCCTCGTCTTCGAAAGCGAGAACTCACTCAACAAGGTGACTTGCTATATGGACGACGGCTTCTCATGTATGCTTGACGATGGAGAAGGATTGGAGCCGCTTTCCAAAGACAAGCTGGACGTGGCTGTAGGACGCTTCCCCGTCAATACTGTGGAGGAAGCGAAGGTGATGATTGACAAGATGATGGCGTACGAGGCAAATCAGAATGGTGGCGCATGGCAGAATACCATAATGGTTATGGGCGACGACGGCGACAGCAATCAGCACATGGAAGACGCCAATAGAGTGGCTGACCAGATTATATCAGTCCATCCAGGATTCTATGTCAAGAAGGTTATGTGGGACTCGTACACCCGTGAGACCACTGCGTCAGGCAATTCATACCCTGAAGTGACGAAGCTCATCAAGGCGCAACAGGAACAGGGAGCGCTCATCATGAACTATGCCGGACACGGTTCGGAGATTCAGATTTCGCACGAGAAAGTTCTGCGAATCAACGACTTCAAGTCCTTCACCAACACCAATCTGCCGCTTTGGGTGACGGCATCGTGCGACATCATGCCCTTTGACGGTGTGGACGAGACCATCGGCGAGACGGCTGTGCTCAACGAGAAGGGTGGAGCAGTGGCGTTCTACGGCACCACACGTACTGTATATGCCAGCCAGAACACCCGCCTTAACCTCGCGTTTATGAAGCACGTGCTCACCTATGAGGACAACGGACGCCCCATTACCATCGGCGAAGCCCAAAGAAGAGCCAAGAATATGAATTCGGATTCGGGCTTTGCAAAGAACTCGCTGCAGTACTCGCTGTTCGGCGATCCTGCCATGCGACTCAACTTGCCGACTGCGCAAGTGGCAATCGACTCCATCGCAGGGGTGGATGTCACGGACGGAAAGAATGCGCATATAAAGGCAGGACAGGTGATAACGGTCACAGGACACATTGTCGATAATGACGATTTCAGCGGCATGGTGAGCCTTACGGTTCGCGACAACCTTGAGAAAATCGTCACACGAGGCAATACTGCTTCAGAGAAAGACTATGTAGGACCGTTCACATACACCGACCGCACTAAGAAGATATTCTCCGGCGACAACGTCGTTAAGGACGGACGATTCCAGATAACGTTCGCCGTGCCGAAGGACATCAACTATTCCGGCGAGACCGGACTCATCAATGCGTTTGCCATCAACGACGACCGCACGGTCATTGCCAACGGCTATTCGGAGAACGTGGTAATCGGCGGTAGCGACGTTGCAGCCAACGACTCCGTGGGACCGTCAGTATATTGCTATCTCAATTCGCCTTCCTTCGTAAACGGAGGAGCCGTCAATCCCACGCCTTACTTCGTGGCGGAGATAACTGACAAGGACGGCATCAACGTCTCTGGTTCGGGAATCGGACACGACATGCTGCTTATCATCGACGGCAAGCAGACGCAGACATACACGCTGAACGACAACTTCAGCTTCGATTTCGGTTCGTACACGTCAGGCACCACTTACTATGTCATCCCCGAACTGGCGGTAGGAAAGCACAGTCTGAAGTTCCGCGTGTGGGACATTCTCAACAACGTCACGACGTCAGAGCTGCAGTTTGAGGTGAAGAAAGGCGTCAAGCCCTCGTTCTCCGTCAGCTGTACCGACAATCCTGCACGTGACAACACCACCTTCGTCATTGCGCACGACCGCAACGGAAGCGATGTCAGCGTGACGCTTGAGGTGTTCGACATGAGCGGTCGACTGCTCCTCAGACGACAGGAAAGCGGCGCAAGCAACGGTTCGCTCTACACGATGAACTGGAATCTGGACCTCGACGGAGGCGCAAAGCTCCAGACCGGTGTCTATCTTTATCGCGTTCTGCTCACCGCAGACGGAGCCACAACAACGTCGAAAGCCAAGAAACTTGTTTTGATAGGCAATAAATAACACATAAGAACGTTTTAATAATAAAACAAGAAAGACTAAAATAAGAATGAAGCAAGACATAAGACTCGCGGCCATTTCGCTATTAGCCTTGATGGCATTGCCATCTATAGCCGACGAAAAGAAGGATATGTTCCGTCCGGAAAACGCTTCCGTGACGTCACAGTCGATAGCGCCTGACGCAAGAGCAGGCGGTATGGGCGACATCGGTGCCGCCACTGACCCTGACGTCATGTCGCAGTACTGGAACCCTGCCAAGTATCCATTCAGCATCTCACGTGCAGGAGTGGCGCTCAACTATACTCCGTGGCTGCGTCAGCTTGTCAGCGATATGGACCTTGCCTGTCTCGCAGGATATTACCGCATCGGCGACTATTCAGCCGTTTCGGCGTCATTGCGTTACTTCTCGCTCGGTGAGGTCTACACCAATTCGGGCTCTACGAACGACAATTCGATGACCATCAATCCCTACGAGATGTCGATGGACGTGGCTTACTCGCTTATGCTTAGCGAGAAATTCTCCATTGCTGCTGCCGTGCGCTGGATTTATTCAGACCTTACATACGACTATAGCGACGACACATCGCCGGGATCAGCGTTCGCCGTTGACCTTGCCGCATATTATCAGAACTATATCAATATCGGACAACGCGAGTGTCAGCTCGGTTTGGGTCTTGATATCTCGAACATCGGTTCGAAGATAAACTTCGGCAGTGACGACAATTCGGAGTTCATCCCTGCCAACCTGCGTCTCGGTGCATCGTTGATGATTCCCATTGATGAGTACAACCGCCTCACCATCGCAGCCGATGCCAACAAGCCTCTCGTCCCCACCATGCCTATCAAGGGCGCCAATGAGAGCGACGAAGACTTCGAGGTGCGCAAGCAGAAAGACTACTATGACCTGTCGTCCATCAGTGGTATCTTCAAGAGTTTCGGCGATGCGCCGGGCGGATTCAGCGAGGAGATGCAGGAGATACGTTGGAGCGTAGGTGCCGAATACGTCTATAATGACAAGTTTGCGCTGCGTGCCGGTTATCATCACGAGTCGGAAAACAAGGGCAATCGTAAGTACTTCACAGTGGGTGCCGGATTCAAGATGAACGTATTCTCGCTCGATGCAGGTTATGTTATAGCCACGGCAAAGTCGAACCCGCTCGACCAGACACTACGTTTCACGCTGTCCTTCGATATGGACGGCATAAAGGATCTCTTTAAACGCAGATAAAAATCATGAAGATAAGAACAGGATTCGGATATGACGTCCACAAGTTGGTGGAAGGTCGCGAGCTTTGGCTTGGCGGCATAAAGCTCGATTATGAGTTGGGATTGCTCGGTCATAGCGACGCTGACGTACTCATACATGCCATCTGCGACGCCTTGCTTGGCGCTGCCAACATGCGCGACATCGGCTATCACTTCCCCGATACAGCCGCCGAGACGCTTAACGTGGACAGCAAGATATTGCTGGCAAAGACCATTGACCTCATTGCCACAAAGGGATATCGCCTCGGAAATGTGGATGCCACGGTATGTGCCGAGCGTCCAAAGCTCAATCCGCACATTCCGCAGATGCAGCAATGCTTGGCAGAAGTGATGCATACGGACATAGACAACGTATCCATCAAGGCCACTACAACGGAGAAACTTGGATTCACCGGACGTATGGAGGGCATCTCTGCATACGCTGTGGTGCTTATAGAGAAGGAAGACTAATGGATAAAAGCAAAAGAGCAGGAGCTTCGGAAATGTCCGAAACTCCTGCTCTTTTGCTTTATATCCCATTTTATTCAGCTTTTAATACGCCCTTTTCCGAATACGAATGGCATGTATTTGTATAATGCCCAGACGAGTATTGCCGTCAGTATATATACAATAATGAAGACCGTCAGAACGGTCAGATAACACCCGTTATATGCAAAACCTAAGCGGTGAAGCGCCATGCTGACCGTCAAAGGCACGCCTCCGCAGAGAAAATAGAAGCCGAGCGAGCGTATTCCGGTCCACTCCATCAGGCGCATTCTTGGCAGACGCTTGCATATAAGTATCAGCAATGCTGCTCCGCAGACGGTGTCGAGCAGGAACATAGGATAGCAGTCGATGTTGATATACCATTCTGTCATGCTCACATCGTAAAACATCTCCCACGCCTTTATTCCGACAAACAGCACCGACAGCAGCCCTATGGCAAGCGGCGGGCTGCTTGTATAGCCGTCTATAGCCTCTTCATGTTTATGATAGGCATAGCCGATGCTGAGATAGAACATGGCTTGAAGGGCATTGTCAGCCTGCCAAGGGAAGGGTGGCTCACCCGCATAAGGCATAAGAGTGGAAGCGATAAGCCCGATGGTTCCCACCGCCAGTAGCGCCAAAGTCCTGCCTTTCGTCAGCCGTATGGCGATGCTGAACAGCATTTCGGCAATAAACAGCGCTGCCACAAACCACGAAGCCTTTCCCGATAACACATTGATAAGCATGTCAGCAATATTGAAGCTCAGTCCGTGCGCCAACGATTTGGGTAGCGCCATGGCTATGGTGAATATCAGGTAAGGCAGCAGAAGCCCCTTTATAATAGACCTTATCTTATTCTTCAGGCAGAATCCTGACCGCTTATACATCAGATATCCCGACAGAATGAAGAAGGTGGTAAGCGCATTCGGGACATACAGTTCGTAGGGCAGGACGTTGGTGTCTGAATAATAGATGTCCGTATGGTCATACAGGATGGCTGTCATACATATTCCACGCACAACGTCCACCCAATGTTTTCTCTTGCTGACCATCGCTGTTTCTGACTTTTCCATTTCTATTATACGTTCTTTCCTTAACCGTTACGTCTCCCTTATCCTCTTTTTCCTAAACCATTTGCAAGCCGAACGCCTCGACGAATGCGGCAAATTCCTTCTGCTTTGAGAGTTCGTCGAACACCTCTTTCTTCGTCAGACGCTTCTTTATCTCCTCCGGCGCAGCAAGTCTGAGGTTTATTTGGATGTTGCCGTTATGCAACGCCAATGCCAACGTAGCGCGGATACGTCCCTTTATATTGTTGATTTCGTCGAGCAGAAGTTGGTTGTCCGCCACGATTTCTATCTCCGGGAAGGCGATGATGCGTAGCGTGACGTTCTTCATTCGCGACGCCAGACCAATCATCTTCTTCGGCATACGGTTGCACATTGACAGCCATTGCAGCTCCAGCATGTCCTGCGAGAACTCCTCGTTCTCGTCCTTGTTGGTCACCTCCACTTCCTTTTGGGCAGTCCTTTCCTCTTTCTTTTTCAGTGATTGGAAGGTTACGCCGAGTCCGGAAAGCTTCAGCGGTCTGCCCATTGGCGACGGAGAAGCGGCAGAAGTTGATGTCTGAGCGCCGCCTGGTGTTACAGGAGCAGTCTGAGCTATGCCTGAATTGGTTGCAGCTGCGCCCTCTTGTGGTGTAGCATTGGCGTTGTCAGCCGCCCCTTGCGGGTATGCAGCATTTGAGGAAGCAGCATTATCCGCTGCTCCCTGAACGTTTTCACCCGGAGCAGCCACCTGCTGGACCGCTTTATTCCGGGGCTTTTGAGTAAGAAGTCGGAACAGGATTTTCAGCTGTTTGGGGCTACGCCCCGCGCCATCCGCATCCTCCGGTTGCGTCAGCTGAGCCACCTGAATGAGCGTCAGCTCCACGAGGAGACGCTTGTTGCTGCTCTGACGGTAGGCGAGGTCGCACTGATTCATTATCTTCAGCGCCTGATAGAGGAACTTTGTCGGGCATTTCTTAGCCTGTTCCTTATATTGTGTCTTCTGTCTTTCGCTCACCTCCAGCAGCTTAACGGTCGGCTCGTCCTTCGCCATGAGCACGTTACGTACGTGTGATGCAAGTCCGTTGATGAGGTTTCCGCCGTCAAATCCCTTCTCTATTACAGAGTTGAGCAGCAGCATAATGTCGCTCACCTTGTTCTCCAAGGCAAGGTCGATGATGCGGAAGTAGTTGTCTGCGTCCAGCTCGTTGAGGTCTTCAATGACCTTGGCGTACGTGATGTTGCCCTGGCAGAAGCTGGCTGTCTGGTCAAAAATGGAGAGAGCGTCACGCATGCCGCCGTCAGCCTTCTCCGCTATCACCGCCAGCGCCTCCTCCTCGTAAGTGATGCCCTCCTTCTGCGCCACCATCTTAAGGTGTGCGATGGTGTTCTCCACCGTCATACGTTCGAAGTCGTAAATCTGGCAACGTGAGAGAATCGTAGGCAGAATCTTGTGTTTCTCGGTGGTGGCGAGAATAAAGATGACATGCTTCGGCGGTTCCTCGAGAGTTTTGAGGAACGCGTTGAATGCAGCCGTGGACAGCATGTGCACCTCGTCGATGATAAACACCTTGTACTTGCCCACCTGTGGCGGGATGCGTGTCTGCTCCATGAGCGACTTTATCTGCTCCACGGAGTTGTTGCTGGCTGCGTCCAGCTCGAAAATGTTGTACGAACGCTGCTCGTTGAAAGCGCGGCAGCTCTCGCACTCGCCACATGCTTCGCCGTCCGGTGTAGGATTGAAGCAGTTGATGGCCTTAGCGAAAATACGCGCACACGTCGTCTTTCCAACTCCTCTCGGTCCGCAGAACAGGTAGGCATGCGCCAGTTTGCCGCTCTTAACGGCGTTCTTGAGCGTCGTCGTAAGCGAAGCCTGTCCCACTACGGAGTCGAAAGTCATCGGACGGTACTTGCGTGCCGATACGATATAGTCTTCCATATAATGATATGCTAATACTGTTGTAGATGGTTTTCTATATACAAAAGTACTTAAAAATTCATACTTTCGTGTAAGAAAACGGAAAAATTGTAGTAAGTTTGCAGTCAAAACAATAAAACAGATGAGTCGTTTAAAACCAATCCTTGACCTCATTAGCCACTACAAGTATGCTATAACCATCACCATTTGCGTGTTGCTCGTCGGCTTTGTCGATGAGAACAGCTTCATGCGCCGCACCCAACTGGAGATGCAAATCAGCGACTTGGAAAGCGAAATTGAGAAATACAACGCACAGAATGAGGCGAACATGAAGCAGCTCAAGGCACTCGGACAAGGTCCGGACGCCGTAGAGAAGATTGCGCGTGAACGCTATTTCATGCACACGGACGACGAGGACATCTTCGTACTCAGTGACGACCCCAAACCAAATAACGAAAATACAGACAATGATGAAACAGCTGAATAAGACACAGAGTGCGCTCTTCCTTATCGGTGGAGTACTGATGGTTATCGGAGCAGGATGCTTCGCGTTCCTTTATGAGCAGCAAGTGGTGTGTTGGATCTACCTCGTGGGAGCATTGTTGTTCGCCACCATGCAGGCTTTGCAGACATACGAAGGTACTGATCCGACCGTAAAGCGCCTGAAGCGCATCATGACTTTGGCTGACTTCTTCTTCGTGCTCTCCGGACTGCTCATGGTGGACAATGCCTACATGTGTCTGCGCGACGCATTCACCGACTGCATCACCTACCTGCAGCTCATCTACAACAAGTGGGTGTTGTTGCTTCTTGTGGCTGCCGTCCTCGAAATCTACACCATGCACCGCATCTCACATCTCCTTAAAAAGGAAGAAGACAGGCTGCCAGATTCTGAAAAAAATCTAAATTAAGAATAATCATCATTTAAATCTCATAAACAACCGCAATTTATTCGGCAATACGTTGTACCTTTGTGTAACAAAAAAAGACCGATACTTTAGCATATATGAATAAAATACTCTACGCATTATTGATTGTCATGGCTGTTACGTCGTGCGCCAACTCGTATAATATACAGGGAACGTCAAATGTGTCTACACTTGACGGACGAATGCTGTATCTTAAGGTTCTGAAGAATAATGACTTCAAGAACATCGATTCGTGCGACGTCGTTCACGGGCAATTCCAGTTCTGCGGAGCTTATGACACCGTACGCATGGCCAACATCTTTATGGACGACGAGAGCGTCATTCCCGTCGTAATAGAGAAGGGCGACATCACTATAAGGCTGGACAATACACAGCAGACGGTAAGCGGAACGCCGCTTAACGACGAACTCTTCAAGTTCTTCAACCGTTACAACCAGCTGAAGAACCAGGAGGCAGAACTGCTACACACTCACGACCGCGCCATCATGAACGGCAGCGATATGGAGATTGTCAATGCAAAACTGCATCAGGAGGCTATAAGGTTGTCTGAACAGGAGGACAAGCTCGTCACCACTTTCGTGACAGACAACTTCGACAACGTGCTCGGTCCGGGCGTCTTCTTCATGGTTACCATCGGCAATCCTTATCCGGAGCTTACACCGTGGATAGAGGATATATGGAGCAAGGCCACAGACAAGTTCAAGAACGACCCCTACGTAAAGGACTATTACGAGAAGGCGCAGGAGAACCAGGCCATCATGAACGGCATGAAAGCGCCCGCGCAAGCTCCAGACCCCTCAATGACCCAACAGCCAATGCCCGAGGGACCAACGCCTAACGAGATGGCGCAGCCGTCAGGAGCTCAGTAAGGTGCAAGAGCAGATAACAACAAGCAATAACAAGCAATAACGATAATAACGATAATAACGACAATACTCTTAATATGAAGACATTAATATACGGAGGAAAAGTCGTGGAAGAAGGCTGCTCACGCCTTGCTTCGGTCGTTGTCGACGACGACATCATCACAGACATCATCGACGGAACAGAAATGCCCCGTGGCAACTACGACAAGATCGTGGATGCCACGGGGTGTATTGTTTTACCCGGAGTGATTGACGACCATGTGCATTTCCGCGACCCTGGCCTGACACAGAAGGCTGACATCGAGACTGAGAGCCGTGCAGCCGCTTACGGCGGCGTCACATCTTACTTCGACATGCCCAACACCAAACCGCAGACCACCACCTTGGAGGCTCTGGACAACAAGATGGAGGAGGCGGCGAGACGTTCGCACGTCAATTACGGCTTCTTCATCGGTGCCACTAACGACAACATCGACACCGTCTGCGGCATCGATCCGCACCGTGTGCCGGGCATAAAGCTCTTTATGGGCTCCAGCACGGGCAACATGCTCGTCGACAAGCGCGACGTGCTGAAGGCGCTCTTCCAAAGAGCCACCCTTCCCATCATGGCACATTGCGAGGACACAGACATCATAAACCGCAACATGGAGAAGGCGAAGAGCATGTACGGCGCCGATCCTGCCGTCATCCATCATCCCGAGATAAGGTCGGAAGAGGCTTGCTATGAGTCCACCCGCACAGCCGTAGAGCTTGCCACCGAAGCAGGAGCACGGCTCCACGTGGCTCATCTTACCACGGCACGCGAGCTGCAACTCTTCGGCAACAACCCGCGCATCACGGCTGAGGCTGTCATCGCCCACCTCTTCTTCTCGTCGTCAGACTATGAGCGTCTGGGCACACGCATAAAGTGTAACCCTGCCATCAAGACCGTCAACGACCGCGACGCACTTCGCAAAGCTCTCTCCGACGGACGCATAACGACCATCGGCACAGACCATGCGCCACACCTCCTTGCCGACAAGGAAGGCGGATGCGCCAAGGCAGCGTCAGGTATGCCGATGATTCAGTTCTCGCTCGTGGCAATGCTCGAGCTTGTTGACGAGGGTGTGCTGACCGTCGAGCGTCTTGTGGAGCTGATGTGCCACAATCCTGCCCGTCTCTTCAGCGTCAGCAAGAGAGGATTCATCAAGAAGGGATATAAGGCGGACATCGCCATCGTAAAGGCTGGCGAGCCTTGGACCGTCACCCACGAGACCATTCAGAGCAAGTGCGGATGGAGCCCGATGGAGGGCCATTCCTTCCGCTGGCGCGTCGTCAGCACCATCTGCAACGGTCGCATGATATACGACAACGGCACGTTCGACGGTGAAAGCCGTGGCGAAGCGCTTATGTTCAGAACGGACGAAACGGCTTAAGGCATGACTGAGCGAAAAGATTATGCCATAAACTCATTGCGTCCGTACATCAACTGGCTCTACTTCTATCATGCCTGGGGGCTTTCCGGCAAGCCGCAAGCCGAGAAGGACAAGATGCGGAATGAGGCTGACAGAATGCTCGACGTGCTGGACTCTCGCTACATGACGCACGCCGTCTTCGGTGTGTTCGACGCCAACAGCGACGGCGACGACATCATCGTGGGCACCGTGCGCATGCCGATGCTCAGACAGCAGTATGTGGCTGACGCATCCGGACCATATCTCTCCCTCGCCGACTTTGTCAGACCTCTCTCGTCCGGCGTGAAGGACAAGGTGGGAGCCTTTGCCACCACCGTGGACACGGAGATGGAACACGACTATCTGAAGGACGACTTCAAGCGGATGCTCGTCCAGACGTTGGCGGACCGCTTGGCGGAAGCCACGGCTGAGGTGATGCATCTGGAGGTGAGAAAGACCTATTGGGGATATGCGCCCGACGAAAATCTCTCCATAAGCGAGTTGCTGCGTGAGGATTTCCAAGGCATACGTCCCGCCGTTGGCTATCCCTCCATGCCCGATACGAGCATGAACTTTCTCATCGACTCTTTGATAGATATGAAGCAGATAGGGATAAGGCTGACGGAGAGTGGGGCAATGAAGCCGCATGCCTCTGTCTCCGGGCTGATGTTCGCACATTCTAAGGCGCATTACTTCGACTTGGGCAAGATAGGTGAGGACCAGCTTCGCGACTATGCACGCAGACGTGGCATACCCGTGGAGCTGGCAAGACGCTTCCTTGCGGCAAGATTGCAATAGGCGGTGCCTATTGCAGTTTTGAATTTTGAGTTTTGAATTTTGAATTAATAGATGATAGCAAGAATATCAATAATAATACTGCTGGTCACGCTTCTGCCTGACATTTATATGTATCGCAGATACGTTATGCGCAGGTTGGGGAATGTATGGGCACGCGTTGCCTGGTGGCTGCCGACGCTGCTGATAACGGTTTCCACCATCGGCGTGTCGCTGACGCGCGACTTCGCCCCGCACAACCTCACCCTCTTCAACACCTACCTCTTCATCACCGCCCTCGTGGTGCTGCCGAAGCTCACCTTTGTGCTGTGTTCATTGGCAGGACGACTGGCAAGGCGCATGCTTAAGCTCCGTCGCAATTTGGGCAATTACGTAGGACTTGTCCTCGTACTTGGCGAACTCTACATCCTCTTCCACGGCACGATGGTGGGCACAGACCGTCTGAATGTCCGTCAGGTTACCATCGAGTTTGACGACCTTCCGACGGCGTTCGACGGCTACCGCATAGCCCAGTTCACCGACGTGCATCTCGGTTCGATGAAGGACGAGTTGATGTTGCGTGCCGTCACAGCCATTGACGACATGCGTCCTGACCTCATCGTCTTCACCGGCGACATCCAGAATATGGGTCCTGACGAACTGCCTCGCTTCGCGCAGACCCTCAAACGCCTGAAGGCAAAGGACGGCGTGATGTCCGTACTCGGCAATCATGACTACAGCCGTTACGTCAATCTGCCGCCCGACGAAGCCCTGCGCAACGAGCGGCTTACGCGTGACTTTGAGACTTCCGTGGGATGGCAGCTGCTTCTTAACGACAACCGCATTGTCCGACGCGGCTCTGACTCCATCGTCATAGCCGGAGGAGAGAACGACGGACGCCCGCCGTTCCCTGCCAAGGCAGACCTCAAGAAGGCCATGCGCGGCATCGACGCCAAGTCGTTCGTAGTGATGCTGCAGCACGACCCCTCTGCATGGCGCCGTCACATACTGCCGCAGACCAATGCGCAGCTGACGCTCAGCGGACACACGCACGGAGGACAGATCAGCCTGTTCGGACTGCGCCCCACAGAGCTTGTAGGGAAGGAAGACGACGGACTCTACGCCGAAGGCAAGCGCAAGCTGTTCGTCTCCACCGGACTCGGAGGATTCATTCCCTTCCGCTTCTATATGAATCCGGAAGTGGTGGAGATAACCTTGAAGAGAAGCAATAAGTAATCATTCTAAAATAATAAAAAGAAACATCATGAAATATCTATATCGACTTTATCAGCTGTTCATAGCCCTGCCGCTCATCGCCGTCTACACCGTGCTGACATGCATTGTGGTAATCATCGGTTGTGCCATCGGCAACGGTCACTTCTGGGGATATTATCCCGGTAAGCTGTGGGCACAGTTCATCGTACGTGTGCTTCTGCTGCCCGTGAAGGTGGAAGGCCGCGAGAACCTCAAGAAAGGCCAGTCATACGTATTCGTGGCTAACCACCAAGGCTCCTTCGACATCTTCCTTATTTATGGCTTTCTCTGCCGCAACTTCAAGTGGATGATGAAGCGTCAGCTGCGCCAGATACCCTTCGTGGGCAAGGCATGCGAGTCTGCCCACCACATCTTCGTGGACAAGCGCGGACCGAGCCGCATCCGCGAGACCTACGACAAGGCTCGCCGCACCCTTCAGGGAGGCATGTCGCTCGTGGTGTTCCCCGAGGGAGCACGCACGTTCACGGGTCACATGGGAGTGTTCAAGCGTGGCGCCTTCATGCTTGCCGACGACATTGAGCTGCCCGTAGTGCCCCTCACCATCAACGGTTCGTTTGACGTGATGCCAAGGATGCGCGACATGAAGTGGGTGACATGGCATCCGCTGAAGCTGACCATCCACAAGCCCATCATGCCTATAGGCAAGGGCAGCGACAACATCAAGCACCTCGAAGAGGAGAGCTATAAGGCTGTGATGTCAGCCTTAACACCCGAATATCAGGGATTCGTGGAGAACCCAGACCAGTAATGTCAATATCGTATAAACAGGAATTTATCGGTGATGTAACTGTGTTAGGCAGGGCTTTGACAAAAACCTTTTTCCACAAGCCTTTTGTTGGCACACCCTTCGGGTTCATGGTATCGTTTGGCGAATGGGCTTTACGAGAGCGTTGCTCTCGACACCCATCCTCCAAACGATATCATGAGTGATGCCGAAGCATCACTGTGCCAACAAAAGAAAAACATAAAAAACACAAGGTTACACAGTAGAAGTTGTATCAAAACTACTGATTTGGACGGTATGTCCGACACAATATTTGCATTTCTAACGCTCAAAACTGCGAGTTCAGTGCACTAAGAAATCCTTGGTGCGAAATTTTTGAGCTTTGAGCGTGCAACGATAGCGTGCTGATATATAGCAGATTATGCGGTTAGGCTGGTAATTGTGCAATGAATGACTGAGCAAAACAAGCATCTTTGGGTTGCTATAGAGCCTCTTTTACACTCCAATACCGCCTCTTTTGCCATACAAAAGAGCCTCTTTTCCACACCAATAGTGGCTGTATTGGAGTGGAAAAGAGGCTTTTCTTGTATATTATGGGGTCACCATCGAAGCAAAACCCCATAAAAACAGCCAAACAAATCTCTAAAAGCGATTTTTATTTTGTAACATGTTTTTACTCTTTGTGTGATATTAGCATGAGATATATCGCCCGAATTACAGCCCTGCCATGTACCATCCTACAACTTTACAAGCAGCTAAAGCAAATATAGGAGGCTCATTAATAACATCAGTGCTAAGTAACGGTTAAAAAATAACTTGGTACATTCTTGTGCTCTTTTTATGAAGCAATACATGGTTAAAGGATATAGTTTTAAACTCTTCCGAAACTATGTCGTTAGGTGCAAATCTGCTTAGCATTTTGTTTCAAGTTATTTTTTTATTGTTACTAAATTATCTTCCGTGAGCATTTAACCCCAAAGAGAATCTGGTATTTTACTGTTTGGGAGGGCTATAATGATGGAATTAACTGAAACTTCCTAAGTAGCTACGGACGTTCACACCGACCTCCGCTACAATCGAGAAGAGTAAAATTAGTCAATGTTCCAATACGCATTAGGGTCACCATCAAAGATAGTATCGATGTCATCATCGCTATATCCCATTTCATCTTGTGCATATGACCCTGCATATCGTCCATACGTAGGAGATTCGGAATCATCATAAAAGCCATGATCATCGAATTCCTCGTAATTCTCATCTTCCAAATCTTCAAATTCCGCAATCCGTAGATTTCGCATCGCTTCAAAGGAATAAGATATTTCAAAACGAGGAAAAATCAAACGAAGTTCTTCTATGGCAGAATCGCAAAATACGCACATTGCTCCACTAACATTTTCTACTACCCATGAGATGTATTCCGGATTAAATTCTACTACTTCTGCAAATGTACATCCAGAAAATTTCCCAAAATCGAATTTATCGTCTAAATGCTCAATGTAAGTCATCAACAAACACTTCGTTAAGATTGTACTGAGTATAACACATTGTTCCATTCTCAGCGTGGAGATAGCGACATACAACCATTATATTCTCACCAATGCTTTTGATCACTCCGTCTTTGTCTAATATTTGAACATGACCAGCAGGAGCAGTCATTATAGCCTTACCATCTATCGCACTTATACATGATGGAAAATTTCCCTTCTTCAGATCATAGTCACTAACTGTAACTCCAGTTCCATGGCGTGACTTTATCTTGCGATATAGTTGTTTTCCAATCAAGGATGGAACATAAATGTCTTCTACATTATATTGCCCTTCTGATTTTGAAACAGCTAAAGTATGAAATACAGGAATCGGCATACCTTCACGAGTTAGATCCTTACCGCTATAGTGGGTTGTAACTTGATAGATATAATTAGACAAGATAATCTGACATGCAGGTTCTTTATTTACAATGCCATTTAGGAAGCATCCCGTATAACCCACGTTATACATGTCTTCATCCTTACATGCATTGACAAAACCATATACCTCCAGCTTATCAATCAAATTACTTTTTGCCGTTATTCCACTCTGTACACTTCCGTTCTTCTTCAGATAATCTTCCAATGTTATTCTTCCCATAATTTTTATATTTATTATTTAGTAATGGTAAAAAAAATAACTTGGTACATTTTTGTGTCCCTTTTATAAAACAACACATGGTTAAAGGATATAGTTTTAAACTCTTCCAAAAGTATGTCGTTAGGTGCAAATCTGCTTAGCATTTTGTACCAAGTTATTTTTTTTATTGTTGCTAAACAGGAATTTATCGGTGAGACGAATTAACAACGAATGTAGATATATTGCCTTAGACGGCGAAACAACGAATTTGAACGAATTTACGAATTTCTGCCGTATTTTATTACTCATCCAACAATTCGTTAATTCGATAAAATTCGTTGTTTCCGCGTCTGAGCGTAATTATTATATTTGTTGTTTCTTTAATTCGTCTCACCGATAAACTGCAATTTGCTTTTTTAGTTATGCACCAGCGTACCGATGGGTTCGCCGTCCATCACCTTCTTGAGGTTGCCCACGATGTCCATGTTGAATACGTAGATGGGGAGATTGTTCTCCTTGCACATGGTTGTGGCGGTGAGGTCCATCACCTTGAGACCGCGAGTGTAGATCTCGTCGTATGTGATGTCTGCGAACTTTGTGGCAGTCGGATCCTTCTCCGGGTCGGCAGTGTAGATGCCGTCCACGCGTGTGCCCTTGAGCATAACGTCAGCCTCAATCTCGATGCCGCGAAGCGAAGAACCAGTGTCGGTGGTGAAGTAAGGCGAGCCTGTTCCGGCAGAGAAGATGCAGACGTAGCCTGCCTCCATTGCCTCAATGGCCTTCCATTTCGAGTAGAACTCGCCGATTGGCTCCATGCGGATGGCTGTAAGCACCTTGGTCTTAACGCCGATGGCGCCGAGAGCAGAGCTGAGAGCGAGCGAATTGATGACTGTGGCGCACATGCCCATCTGGTCACCCTTCACGCGGTCGAAGCCCTTGGAAGCTCCGCTGAGGCCGCGGAAGATGTTGCCGCCGCCGATGACGATGCCTATCTGCACACCCATCTCGTGCACTTCCTTAATCTGCTGTGCATACTCGCCCAGACGAACGGGGTCGATTCCGAAACTCTGTTTGCCCATGAGGCTCTCGCCGCTGAGCTTAAGTAGGATTCTCTTAAATCTTGACATTTTTCTTTTATATGATTATGTTTATATGTTTCTGATTCGTTTTTTATCTCAGGACAAACCTTACTTCCTTGAGCGAGTAGGCGCGTTGCCGCCCGTTCTCGTCCGTAAGACGCAGCATTCCGTCCGTTCCGACGTGGTCAATGCTGGCGAGGAAGGTCTCGCCGGTGGCTGTGTCCTCGTAGCGGTGCAGCCCGAAACGTCTGTAGAGCGCGTCGTTATATTCGCTTACGATGGCGTCCTTGTCGCCTTCCACGACCCGTCGGTAATACGTTTCGAAAGCTTCGGCAAGCTCATTCGCCACTCTTTCTATCGGCGTGTAGAGTCCGGTGATGTTGAGCAGCGATATGGGATTGGGCGCGTCGCTGCGGAATATCTCCTGATTGACGTTCAGCCCGATGCCGAAAATGCAGCGTGTGATTTCCTTTCCCGACACGGCAGTCTCGATGAGCGTGCCGCTTATCTTGCTGTCGAACCAATAGATGTCGTTAGGCCACTTCAGCTTTATGGCTCCGCAATAGTTGTCGAGCACGGATTTCACGGCGAGTGCACCAGCCATTGACAGCACGAACTGTTCGGTTATGCGCACCCCCTTTGGGCTTGTCAGAATGGACGTGAGCAGGTTTTCGCCCGCATTGCTCTCCCACGAGTTGCCCTTCTGTCCGCGTCCAGCCGACTGAAAGTCCGTCCTAACCATGACAAAATGGTCGGGGGCGGGAGTGGGACAGTCCTTCAGATAGTCGTTGGTGGACGTCGTGACGTCAAGGTGTATCATTTCTTTGTTCATGTCGGTGAGGATTTTGGTTGCTTAATAAACCAGGCACGGATTGAATGCGTCTTTCACATGCTCTATCTCCGCTTCGTCCTTATTTCTGCCTACGATGGCTATAATGTCGAAGCGCAGCAGGTCAGCGATGTTGAACTGCTTGACGAAGGCGTTGGCGCAATATCCGATGCTGCGTATCTTGCGTACGTCCACGGCGTCCTCCGGCTTGGTGATGATGTCGCCCGAGCGTGTCTTCACCTCTACGAACACCACCTCGTTGCCCTCCGGCGACCGTGCGATGATGTCGAGGTCGCGGTGGCCGAACCGCCAGTTGCGCTCCATTATCTGGTAGCCGTTCTTTCTAAGGAAGTCGGCAGCAAGCTCCTCTCCCCATTTTCCCGTTTCGTTATGTTGGGCCATACGCTCGTTGTTTTTCGCAAAGGTACGGCAAAAAATCGGGTTAAGCGAATCGAATGTATATTTATTTTATAATCATATCAGCCCTCAGCTGCTGATTATATCAGCGGCATGCCGAGCCTCTTACATTCCTCACGCATTTCCTTAGGCCAGATGCTTGCCTGTATTTCGCCGATGTGCGCTTTCTGGAGGAGCACCATGCAGAGACGGCTCTGACCGATGCCGCCGCCGATGGAGAGAGGCAGCTCGCCGTTGAGCAGACGCTGATGGAAGTAGAGCTTCTCGCGTTCTTCCTCGCCCTCTTCCTTCAGCTGGCGCAGCAGAGCCTCACGGTCAACGCGGATGCCCATGGACGATAGCTCGAAGGAGCGCTCAAGGACAGGATACCAGATGAGGATGTCGCCGTTGAGACCCGCGCGTCCGTTCTCAGCCACGGTGGACCAGTCGTCGTAGTCGGGGGCGCGTCCGTCGTGCTTCTTGCCGTCAGCCAGCTTTCCACCGATGCCGATGATGAACACGGCGCCGTATTCGCGGCAGATGGCGTCCTCGCGCTCCTTCGGTGTCAGTCCGGGATACATCTGCTGGAGCTCCTCGCTGTGTACGAAATGGATTTTCTCAGGAAGGAAAGGCTTGATGTTGTCGTAAGTCTCGCAGACGAGAAACTCGGTTCGTCTTATGGCAGCGTATATCCTCTTCACCACGTCGCGCAGGAAAGCAAGCGTGCGGTCCTCCTTGCGGATGACAGCTTCCCAGTCCCATTGGTCGACGTAGAGCGAGTGCAGATTGTCCAGCTCTTCGTCGGCACGTATGGCGTTCATGTCCGTATAGATGCCCGATCCCGGCTCTATGCCGTAGTCGGCAAGAGTCAGACGCTTCCATTTTGCGAGCGAATGCACCACCTCCGCCTTCTCGTCGCCGAGGTCTTTGATGGGGAACGTAACAGGACGCTCCACGCCGTTAAGGTCGTCATTGATGCCAAGGCCTTTCAGTACGAAGAGTGGAGCGGTGACGCGGCGCAGATGCAGCTCAGTGGCAAGGTTCTGCTGGAAGAAGTCTTTTATCAGTTTGATGCCCTGCTCGGTCTTGTGTACGTCGAGCAGGGCGGTGTAATGTTCGGGATAAATAAGTGTGCTCATATATATAATGTGTTTTGTCTTTAATTGAATAGATATAGGCAAATGTCGCCTTTAACGTGATGCAAAGTTACGCAATTAATTGTTTATTGACAAGCTAAGAGGTGTGTTTTATTAGCAAAGTGTTTGTATTGTTGTTTTATTTGTGGCATTTGGATAGCTGCAACGGGTGTGCTGCTTGCTTTTTATAAATCAGAAAACGTTGATATTATGTCAATAATGTTAACATACGGTAACGTAAAGGTTAAACTTAGTTATTGTCGTGGTATCATAAAATAAGGTTTCGCCAAAAATTTCTACTTTTGTGAGTCATTTATAACAAGACCGATGGTTTTCAAATACGACTTTCTAATTATTGGCGCCGGTGTAGCCGGCATGAGCTACGCCTTGAAAGTGGCCCGCGCACACAAAGGAAAGGTGTGCATTATCTGCAAGACTTCGCTTGACGAGGCAAACACTTCGTTTGCCCAGGGAGGTGTTGCCTCAGTGACTAACCTCGCAGTCGACAATTTCGACAAGCACATAGAGGACACAATGATTGCGGGCGACTATATCTCAGACCGTAATGCTGTGGAACTGGTGGTGCGTAATGCTCCGGCACAGATAAAAGAACTGGTGAAGTGGGGCGTGAATTTCGACCGTAAGGAAGACGGCGAGTTCGACCTTCATCGTGAGGGCGGACACTCTGAGTTCCGCATCCTTCACCATGCCGACGACACGGGAGCTGAGATTCAGCGCGGCCTGATGGCTGCCGTGCGTGCATGTCCGGACATTGACATTAAGGAAAACCACTTCGCTGTGGAGATTATCACACAGCACCATCTCGGAGCTCGCGTAACGCGCCGTACCCCACATATTAACTGCTATGGAGCTTACGTGCTCAATCCGGAGACGGAGAAGGTGGATACTTACTTGAGTAAGGTGACACTGATGTGTACGGGCGGTTGTGGCGCTGTATACCAGACCACCACTAATCCTGTTATCGCAACGGGTGACGGCGAGGCTATGGTATATCGTGCCAAGGGAACGGTGAAGGACATGGAGTTCGTGCAGTTCCATCCGACGGCGCTTTATCATCCCGGCGAGACTCATCCCGCCTTCCTTATCACTGAGGCTATGCGCGGTTACGGCGGCATATTGCGTCTGCCTAACGGCGAGTCGTTCATGGAGAAGTATGACAAGCGCCTCTCGCTTGCTCCGCGTGACATCGTGGCTCGCGCCATAGACAAGGAGATGAAGATACACGGTATCGACCATGTTTGTCTGGACGTTACACACAAGAACCCTGAAGAGACAAAGAAGCACTTCCCCAATATATATCATAAGTGTAAGACTATAGGCATCGACATCACTACGGACTATATCCCTGTTCGCCCGGCAGCTCACTATATGTGTGGCGGCATCAAGGTGGACCTTAACGGACAGTCGTCCATCGAGCGCCTTTATGCCATCGGCGAGTGTTCTTGCACAGGACTTCATGGTGGCAACCGTCTTGCCAGCAACTCGCTCATTGAGGCTGTGGTTTATGCCGATGCTGCTGCAAAGCATTCATTGGAGCATATCGACGAGTATGACTTTAACGATAAGGTTCCGGCATGGAACGACGAGGGCACGATGACCAATGAGGAGAAGGTGCTTATCACGCAGAGCGTGAAAGAGGTGGGCGAGATAATGTCAAACTATGTTGGCATTGTTCGTTCTGACCTTCGTCTGAAGCGTGCTTGGGACCGTCTGGATCTGCTTTATGAGGAGACAGAGGAACTGTTTAAGCGTGTGAAGGCAAGTCGTGACATCTGCGAGCTCCGCAATATGATTAACGTGGGCTACCTTATTACACGTCAGGCCATCGAGCGCAAGGAATGTCGCGGCCTGCATTACACGACAGACTATCCGCTTCACGCCTACGACAAGAAATAAATCTTTCCTGACACAATACGTCTGCTTATGAAACAGAATGTTTGGTCTGTGGCTGTGGCATGCGCCGCTTTCGCTCTGATGAGCTTCTGCGTCAACAAGAACGCCATAAAGTACAATAAGGATGTTGCCGTAATCAATACGTCTTCAATAGTGAAGGCGCGTGGATATATGGGCAATACGCCTGTGAAGATTTTCGTTCGCAATAATAAGATAGTCAAGATTGAGTCGCTTCCTAATCAGGAAACGCCGGCTGTATTCGCCAAGGCAGAAGAGCTACTTAAGCGATTTGTCGGCAAGTCGGTGGATGAGGCTTCAGCCATGAAGGTGGACGGCGTGAGCGGTGCCACATATTCATCAAAGGCTCTTATACAGAACGTAAAGGGTGGACTGAAGTATTATAAGGACACTAAGAAGTCTAAATAATCGGGGCGGATTAGCCTTTATTAATAGGACAGGCTTCCATGATAAAAATGATAATGGCAAGCAGCAGCTCATGCAGCTGTAGCTTGCCATTCTTTGTTTTTCTTAATTACTACTAACCTTACATCTATGGATATTACTAACCTTACATCTATGGACATTGCAGACAACAATAACAATGTTCCTTCTGTGCTTGGCAGACAAACCAAGTGGGAGGACCTTTTCTTTTATCAGAAGGCTGACGTTGTTTATCAGCTATCGTTTGTCTTCTGTGACAGATTCATCCATCTTTATAAGGACCGCACCCGCGATCAGGTCATTCAGGCTGCCCGTTCCTGCAAGCAGAACATTGTGGAGGGGCTGGCTGACGGTGTGACGTCTTCAGAAATGCAGCTGAAGCTGCTGAACGTGGCGCGAGCCTCGCTGAAGGAGCTACGTGAGGACTTTGAGGATTATCTCAAGTCGCGTCATCGCGAGTTTTATGTAGCGGGGGAGGAGCGTTATGACGTAATGCTTGATTACTGCAGCCGTCATAACAAGCTGAAGGATTATGAGCCTTTCTTCCAGACATGGAGTGATGAGCAGATGTGTAATTATGCCTTAACGCTTTGCCACATGATAGACCGTATGATGATGTCTTTTCTGAAAAGGCTGGAAAGGGAGTTTGTGACGGAAGGTGGCATCAAAGAACGTATGTACAAGGCACGGACTGGCTACAGACAGCAGCAGGACGCTCGCCTCAAACAACTGGAGGCTGAGCTGCCTGTTATAAGAAAGGAGCTTGACGAAGCACGTGCCGCTGCCGAGAAATGGAAGGCTGCTTACGAAGACCTTAAGCAAAGAGCGCTTAAGGCATATTACAAGCAGCAGGAAGAGATAAAGAGGCTTAAGGGAGTGCTGGGGGAGGAGGGGCTATAAGCCTTTCTGGGCTTTCTTGCCCTTCTAGCGTCTCTAGCCCTTCTAGCTTTTCTAGAAGCTCTAGAACGTCTAGTCTCTATAGAACGTCTAGAAGAGCCAGACCGTCCAGAGCCTAAAGAGAAGCCTCCTAAAACAGCTTGTCAATGTCCACTCTCAGCCCAACTTGCAGCGTGGTGCCGTCCGTTAGCGGACAGTTCAGATAGTAGTGTTTTGGGCGGTAATTGAGGAGGTTGTCGAGAGCTGTGGTCAGCGTTACGGCTTTGCCAATGCGCTGCACGAGCGACAGCTTCCAGATGGTGTAAGCAGGATACTTGACGCTTACCGTTCCCTCGCTCACGTCATAATAGTTCTTATACTCCACGTTTTCGCTTCCAGAGAGAACGCGTCCGCTTATTCCAGCGCTTATCCCGTAATTCTTTGTGAAGTCATGATCGTAGTCGAGACGGACGTTCACGGCATGCTTGCGGGCGGGGATGTACTGGTTGTTGATGGTGTTGCCGTCCTTGTCCTTCGGCAGTTGTTCGTTGGTGTAGGCGTATGTGAGGCGTGCCGACAGACCGTTGTCCCATCTTCCCTGGGCAGCCAACTCGCCGCCACACACACTATACTCGCCGAGATTGGCATAGGGGAGGTAAGGCAGCTTGTCCGTTGGAGTCTTAAAGTAAGGAGCTGCAGTGGAAAGCTTGTTGGTGACGTGGCTGTAAAGAACCGAAGCCGTAACGTTATATTGTCCCTTCACCATTTCCACAGAAGCGTTGAAGTTGTGACTCAGTTCCGGCTTAAGGTTCTCGTTACCCTCAATAATCCAAATACCTACCATATCAAAATTATAGTATTTCTCTTTCAGCGACGGCGCTCTGAATCCCATACCGTAACCGGTGCGGAGCGTAATGTTGCTGCAAGGACGATAACGCACGTTAAGCTTTGGCGTAACGCGCGAATTCTGACCGTCAGAAAGATAGTCATAACGCAATGCTCCAACCACCTCCAGCTTTGACGTCACCAACCAGTCGTACTGTGCGAAGACATCGAAGCAGTCCTGCTCTCTCTTCTTGTTCTCCAGATTGGTGTTGAACAGATAGTCATGCATATAGTCTGCGCCGACGGTAAGCATGTCGCCGTTGTCGAACGAATGGTTGTAAGCGGCACGGAAAGAGTTCTGTACGTTGCTGTAATCGCGGATGTCCAGTCGGCGACGGGTCTGATAGTCCGACTTGTCGTACTGGTCGAAGGTGTAGCCCACCTTCAGGTCGTCTGCGTCAGAGATGTTCCAGCCGAGCTTCAGTCCACCCGAGAAGTCGCGATAACGCTCCGGAAGGTCTGCCGTACGTGCTGTCTCGCGGAAGAAATAGCCTGCACGTGCTGTCAATGACAGCTTGTCTGTCGGTGCCCATGTAAGCTTGTCGCCGACGTTGACAGTCTTGCTTCCGTAGATGGTGGAGATGACACGCGTAACAGGATTAGGCGCACTGGTGACGTTATAGTTGTCCATCGCCGTACGTTCAGCCGTAAGCAGATTATGCACGTGCTTGCCTTTCAGTCCGAACGACGTGCCGTAACGCTGTTCGCCATGCTTTGATATGCGTCCGTTGACGTTCAGCGTCCAAGGTTTTGACGGTTTCTTGGTTATGATATTTATAACTCCACCGTTGGCATTGCTGCCGTAAAGAGCCGAAGCCGCACCCTTCACAATCTCCACACGTTCCACGTTGTCCATGGAAAGGCGTGAGAAGTCGATGTCGCCACTGACGTCGCCAGCCAGACGTTCACCGTCAACAAGGAACAGCACGCCCTGTCCTCCGAAACCGGAGAAGTTGAGGTGTATCTGCTGGTTCATGGCGTATGAAAACTCTGCGCCTGGTATTTCCTGCTGTAGCAGGTCCTGCACGTTGGTGGCATCAGTACGTTCGATGTCGCGTGAGGTGATGAGTCGAGTCTGGATAGGAGTGTCCTTGAGCAGTTTCGGTGTGCGTGTTCCGGTTACCACCACCTCTTCCAGCATGTAATTGCGCATGATGGAGTCAGTGAAAGCCTCGCTTGTCTGTGCGGCAAGTGGCAGCGCTGAACAGCAGATGGTGGCGATAAGAGCGTTTCTCTTTATCATTATATTATTAATGTATTAATAAGGATACTTATAGTTGATGGTCATGAAGCACTTCTCTCCTTGCGGCGAAAGATAGTTTTCGAGCTGGAGAGCGGCGTAGGTTCCGTCGTTGAGTCGGAGCACGAACACGCGGCTGTCCATCGAGAACTCTGGCGGCGTTGGCGGCACCTTTACGATGAGCCATGACGAGAGTAGGCGGTTTATCTTTATGCCCTGCGACGGCACCAGACCCAACAGCATCTTCTCCTGTCCGTCCCAAACATCGTTCTCTGACCATTCGTCTTCCGTGAAAGTCATTCCGTCGAAAGTCTTAGACGACTCAGGTAGTTCGGCTATCGACTTGCAGTTGGTTCGCAGAACGGCTCCACCATTCGTGCGGACATTGTTGCGATGAATGGCTATGGTCCATTCTTCAGGTTCTTCCTGTGGATCGCAAGGCGTAAATTCGCGAAACTCGCTCTTCGTTATTCCCTCTCCGAACACATCAAACCAGTACATATACTGTCCAGACTTGCCGTCCGACTCCTTTGTCAGCGTCATCGGAATGGGATAAGTCTCAGGCTCCATCTGTGCTTTCTGCAGCCCTTCCTCGTCGCCGCTCTCCGCCAGACGCTGCAGCTTCTTGAGGTCAAAGTAGTGCCAGTCGGTCCAACTCGTTGCGTCCACGACCAGCTGTCCCTTTGCAGCCACAATCTCCTTGTCTGGTTGGTCGTATATATCGTCGAGAATGCCGTTGCAGGCAGTGGTGGTAAAGATCACCATGCATGCAACGGCAAGTCGGATGGAATATTTGAGTGTATACTTTAACATTCCTGTTATTTCAGTGTTTTTATTCTTTGTTTCTGCTTTATTTTCTCAGGTATTTCTTGCCGTTGATTATGACAATGCCCTTATAGTCATCGCTCACGCGCTGTCCGGCAATGTTGTATGCCTTACCGTCCATAGGCTTGTTGTCTGTCTTTACGGTGTTGATGGCAGTGGTGTTTACATTGAATGTCGATACGATGTCGAACGGCATTGCACCCATCTGGAACTTGTTGATGATGGAAGTAACCTTTGTACCGTCATACTTCACGAGGATGTTGTTGTCCTTCTCCTTGTTGAAGACATAGTCGCCATTAATTGTGGTTTTGCCGTTCTGCTCAGCTGAGAAGTGGAATGTGAGACCGTCGTCCTTATAGTCGCGATAGAATCCGCCCTGCTCGCTGTCATAAACCAGTCCCTTAACAGTGTATGCGCCAAGCGAAAGGTTGCCGATGAGAGTGTTGTTGAGTGTGTAAGCGGGAACTGCCACATCCACCTTCTCCACGTCGCCGTCCTTATACTTTCGTACGTTGTAGGTGACGCTGCTGTTTGTGTAGGTGTAAGTGCGGCCGACGCAAACGCTGATGGCGTCAGTTACCGGCTTGACGTAATATCCCTTGACGGTATAAGTTACGGGGAAGGGCATTGAGCCGTATGTGAAAGTGGCGCTAAGGTCGAATGAGTTGTCTGCCATATTGTATGTGGCGCTCAATGACGAACCCTTAATGGCCTTCTCCTTACCGCCTACATTGACAGTGGCGCTGAACTCCTGTGAAGGAAATTCCACCACGTGATTGGCACCCATCGTGAATGTGGCTCCCTTAATGGTAAACGAAGGAATGGCAGCCATGCCCTTCATCTCAGGCAAAGTGATGTCGCCGGATGTAAGGTCGTTCATCTTAAACTGTATGGTGTCGCTCTCGTTGTTTACGTCCATTGTTGAAACTTTAGCGTTGGACGCTCCTACGAAAGACATTGGTGTGTGCTGCTGTGCTGACATTGAGGCTGCAGTGAAGGCAGCAAAGAGGAGAGTAAAAATCTTCTTCATATTCTTATTGTTTTTATTTTTTACGTTTTATGTTATTCTATATTTTATTCTGTTTCTGAATTGTCCGAATGGTCAGCGTGACTGTCCTTGGCATTGTAAAGCCAGAAGCCTGCAATGAGGGCAACGAAGAGGGCGAGGATGCCAACCATCTCTGCCACGTGGTTTATCGGGTCCACCCATATCTCCTTGAAAAAACCGTTGCGTGCAGCCACCTCAACGAACGACCAGAAGACAATGACGTTGGCAAGAGCCATACGGAGGTTTCTGCCCCATGAGGCGATGTGGAGCTGCTTCTTGAGAATCATGCCTGAGGACACAAGGCAAGCAGCACCGATGGCGTAAGTGACGGGATGGTCGCTACCCAAGAATACGGGGTCGTAGCAGAACATGAGTAGGATATAGAGGCCCCACATCATGATGTTCCATTCCATGAATACCACTACGCTGGGATGGTATGCCATCGGGCGAAGCTCCACGTGCTGCTTTACGCCGCAATGATTCTGTATCCAGCGGATGAAGTTGCATCCTGTGCGGGTGCAGAAAACATACATGAAGATGGTCATTATCCACATTCCGAACGTGGCTGGCATAATGAGATATTCAGGTCTTGAGCCGCGTATCTCCTTCAGTTCGCCACGCGAGAAGTCTTCCAGCGGTGTGCCGTTGATTGTGAACGAGTGGTCTACTGCCACTCCGTTGACGTATCGGCTGACAGTCTCCACTACGCCGTTGCCTACAAGGTCGCAGTGAACGCCGTAGCGCTGAGCGTAATAGGCGAGCAGAAATTCCACCCATCCCGTCCAGAAAAGCATTGCGCCCGTTATGCCGAGGCAAGTCTGCTTGGTGTCTCCCTTGACGAAGATGCCCCAAATGGTTATGGCGAGACCCACAAGGCCCATGAAGAAAGCCGAATAATGAAGCGTTGTCGGTTCCAGATAATGCTCCATAAGAATCATGAGAGCATGACCGAGAGGCATTAGCAAGAGCACAATAAGGAGTGCTCCCAGTGTCTTGCCGGGATACATTCTTGTTTTCATACTTTTGTTGATGTTCATAATTTTGTATAGAGGGCTTTGTTTGTTATTCTATAAAAAGAATGGTTTTGTTTTGCGGATGCAAAGTTAGGTATTTTGAATAGTTCTTGAAATACTCATTTATTATGATTTTTATAACGAAATAAAAGTTAACGGACTAATGCTTTTATTGATTCAATAAAGCAAAAGTCCGTTAACTTTCCTGTTTGTATTCTGTTTACACTCTGTCTGTTATCTTGTCAGCGAGAACTTGATGCTCAGTCCGAAATCCTGCGTCGTTGTAGGATAAGAGCTTGACGAGAGCAGCGGGGTATTGGTCTGACGGTCGTAATAGAAGCTCATGGTAAGCAGACGTGAGAGCGTGTAGTCGGCTGAGAACGACAGCTTGAATGCCGTATTGCCGCTATTGGCTGACGACGTCATCGAGGCGATATCGCGACTGATGGATGCCTGCTTGCGCAGACTGAGGTCCAGTCGGAGCTTCAAGTCGTTGTTTACGCCGCCCGTCGAGCGGCTGCGGTTTGTCATTGAAGCCGTCTTGTTCTCATTGTCGTTGGCACCCTTCTTCTTTCCCTTTACCTGACGGTGCTTGTTTGTGCCGCCGCCTCCGAAGAGATTGAAGTTGTTGATGGTGTATCCGGCACCAATCACCCAGTCGTGCGATGACGACTCGTTTATCTGTACTGACGTCATGCTGAGGCTCAGCACGCGTGTGGTACGATATTCCGCCTTCACCGTCATGTTGTTGTTGAGCGTCACGTCGATGCCGAGCAACGGCGAGAACGACTCGTTGATGCTGACTGTCGACACGTTATACATAGAATTAGGTATAGGCGCTCCGGTCGTGGCGTCGTTGATGAATCCCAGTCCGTTCATGTATTCCATGAAGGTGCTGTATGACGAATACGAACCTACGGCGTATACACTCTTGTATGCGTGGTTGACATTCACGCTCTTGAATACGTCCCTGAACCAAGGCAACTTCGAAAGTCCGCTGTACTTGATGGTCCAGTTGGGCAGCAGCTTGGAGAGTGAGGGGAATATGGACATGCCTCCGTCTCCCATGCTTGTGTAAGCGGAGAGGAATGCCGGCACCATTACGTCAGCGCTGTATTTGTTTACAGCACCGTTGGCAGCGTCAAACTTCTGTCCCGCTAGCGCCGTTCCCTGCGGATAAATTGCCCCCGCGTAACGTGCCTCCACCTTTTCGCGGAATCCGTCGAGCGACTTGCAGAAGCGTTCGAACGATGGCGAGTGATAGCCGTTAGAGGCATTGCCTGATCCTTCGAATGCACTCTTGAGTGACAGCGTTGTCATCGTGAACGTTCCGCTCTGCGTTGTCGGGTTGCCCGCATACATATATTGTACGGAGCGTGCCGTTGTCATCGCGCGGCTGGCGTTGAGGTCAATCTTGAAGTTGCGTACAGGCTCGAGCGTTGCTCTGAGCTGCAGGTCCTCCGTTCGGTTGGTTGTGGCAGGTGTTGCCAATGAGTCGTTCATGAGTAACCATCCGTTCTCCCTCGCCTTGTCGATGTACGAGTCGCCTATGAATCCGAAGGCGAAGTCGAGTCCCGGTGACATTGCTCCCATTCCTGAGCGCTGTCCGAAGATGTTGCCAATCATCGGCTTGAAGCCCGGCAGCGCCATAGAGTACTGGTTGCGGTAGCTGAGGCTTACGTTTCTGACCATCATCAGCACTCTTGCCACCGACTGAGCGGTCTTATACCATGTCTTTTCCTCAAGCGGTTCCTTGGCAAGTACCGACACCTTAATCTTCGTTGCCGAGTCCACCTTGTTGAGGATGACGATGCTGTTGGCGTCAGTGCGGCGATACTTGATGTCGAACGCCTTGCCGTCAGCTGTCTTCGCCGAAACGATGATGCGCTTTGTGTGCTTGGCATGGTTCACCTTAATGGTGGTGTCAGGCGCCAGCGTCACCTCCTTCTCGAAGGCTTTCTTCTTCGGGTTCTTGTTTCTTCCCACCACGTTGTCGTCGCCAAGAAGAGGCTTGTTCTTTCCGCCGGGTTTCTTTCCTGCGTTCTCCTTATCGTCCTCGCCCTTCTTTACGGTGTTGAAGTTCTTCCGCCTGCCTCTCTCTATCTTTTTGTTGCGGTTGGTCTCCTTCTTGAACCGTTCGTTGGTTTTCTTCAGGAACGGCACGTGGTTGTAGAGCTTCTCCATGTTGAACTGTCCGTTGATGTTTATCTGACGGTTGTTGGCTATGTTGTTTCCAAGCGACGTTCCGTCCTCAAGGTCAGTGCCTCGTGTCCAGTTGTACGTGGCGTTGTATGAAGCGTCCGACGTAATCCAGTCGAAGATTGGCAGGAGATTGATAGGCAACTTGTATGAAGCCTGGAACGACTGGTTGTAGTTGAGCGGCGTGCCCATGTGCTTGATGGACGTCCATACAGAGTCTTTCCATGCCGAATACTGGTCAGGATAGAGGTCCTTGTTCACCGGAGTGTAAGGCTGTTCAATCTCGGCGTTCGTGGCACTCTGGAAGTTCATGTGCAGATTCTTCGTGATATCCCATCTGATATTGAACTCTCTGTTCCAGAGGAACTGTGAAGAGAAGGTCAGCGGGAGAGCCGAATTTTCCGTCGATTCCATATCGCGCTCCTGCAATTCGTAGTAGTTGCGCGTGATGTCGGTGCTGAAGCCTACGTTCTGCGGCAGCCAGTTGATGCCGAACTTCTTCGGGAAGTCCATCCACTTCGACTTCGACTTAATCTTCTTGAACGGTTCGATGGGTTTGTATACAGGCGTCCAAGAGTATGTCATCGATCCTCTCCAGTTGTCCTCCTTCTCATAAACAGTGGTCTCTCCCGACGTGTAAGAGTGGGAGTGGCTGTACGAGAACGAGAAGTTGGCAGGGTCGTACGGCATCGGGTGGCGCTTGTTCTGTATGCCGACGCGGACGTTGGACAGCGAGAAGTTGGTCTGAGTGACCTTCGTCACGGCGATGCTCTCAATGGAGTCGCGCTCGTGCTTCGATCCTGCTGCGTCGAGAGCGTCCTTCAGCTCCATGTCGGTGTCGAGCGGATTATACTTCGGTGAAGTCTTCTCCTTCGTCACTGAGTAGTAGAGTGGGGCTGAAACCTTCGCCTTGTCGGGGAAGAACTTGCCCAGCTCGATGTTAGCCGTGACGGTATAGTTGGCTTGGTTGTCGGTGCTGCGTTGCGCCACACCCTCTTCCAGTCCGCCGAAACCTGACGACATATACTTGCCCTGCACGTTTACGGTGCCGAGATCAGAGAGTTGTAGGTTGAGGTTGCCTTGCGCTGCCCAACCGCCGGAGTTGTTGTATTCGCGCAGACGCAGCTCATTGAGCCACACCTCGCCGCTCTTCTCCGTTCCCGAGTTGTTGCGCACACCTATAACCATCGTCTTTATCTCGCCGAGCGTCGGGTTACCCATCACCGAAATCTTGTTCTTCGGCTTGTCCGAGTCGTATGCTGAGAACATACGGTTGTACGATGCCTGTCCGTTGGCCTTCGCCTTGTTGCGTTCCTTCTTGAGGTCGGTCAGCTTCTTGAGGTCGATGTCCAGCATGTTCTCCTCTGGCCACACCTTGCGTGCTTCTGCTGTTGAGTAGCGGTCATACTTGCCCGGTGCTGTGAGCTTCAGCGGAATCTCGTACTCATAGAAGTTGCTCTTATAGTCCGATCCGAGACGTACGAAAACGGAGAGCTGTCCGTCTTCCAGTCCGGTGGTGTTCTGCTCGAAGGCGTTGGCATGCACGAACATCTGCAGACGCTTATACTGACGGACGTCCAGCGTGGTGTTCTTATATACCGCCTTTGCCTCACCTGAACCGAGCGTTGTGACGGTCATGGCAAGCGCCTGCTCGTTGTTCTCCACGAGCTGAGGCTGCGTCGGGTCCTGTCCGCGCTTGATGCCCGGAGGCAGAACGTAGTTGACAGGCTGCTTGTCAGCGTTCTCTTCTATGTTGACAGCCGAAACAGCCAGTCGTCCTGACGTTGAACTTGAATTGTCGATGTTCTGCTCGTATACTCGCCATTCGCCGCGAACGAGGTCGAGTGTGCCGAAACGCAGGATGATGGGGTGCTTGAATCCTGTTAGGAACATACGCATGAAGCGCACGGAGGTGAAGTCGCTGATGGCTCCGACGCGCTTCTCATACTCTCTGAGCGGAATGCGGAACTGATACCAATGTACGGTTTCCGTCTTCTTATTGCGCAGCGGTCGTGTGTCGGCACGCATGTCCACGATGTAGTTCTTGCCAATCTCGAGGTCCTCAGGACGGATGGAGATGCGATACTGGAAATATTTCTCATATTCGTTGAGCGTGTAGTCCTGATTGATATCCTCCACGTCCGGGGTCGACTTGTATGACGTATCGTAGCCTTCCGTACGCGAGTCGTTGTCGGGCGAGTTGCCCTGCGGGTTGTTGATATACTTGTAGCGACGGAGGATTGGAGCCTCCATGCGGTCGTAGTCAGAACCGCGGAAGTAGTGATAGTTGTCGCCTGCGGGGTCAGCCCAGATAGAGTCCCACACAGCTGGATTGACCTTACCCTGTACTTCCTTCAGGAAGTCCTGGTAAGACTCCCACTTCTGCTCCTCTTCGTCGGTCAGTCCGTTGAAGCCCACGTCCTGCTTTGCTCTTGCGCCGCTTGACGTAGCGAAGGCGTAAGTTACGGTAGCCTGGTTCGGAACCTTACCCCATTGTGTGGTGGTGTAAGCCGCCGATCCGTCCGTAGGCATTCCGCTCTCATAGAATTTCTTACCGTCGCGGAGGATGTCCTCGCTCATTTCGCCGAGGTTGATATAGAAGTCGCCACCGTAGTCAGACGCCGTTCCCTGCTCGCGGGTGTAGATAAAGGGGTCGAGCATCCAAAATTCGATGTACTCGATGTTGGCTGTCTCGAAGTCGTTGGTGTCCAGCTTTCGCATCATACCGCCCCAATGCTGCTGCGGATTGTTGAGTGTTCCGTCGTAGTTGAGGTCCGGATTGAAGTTGTACGGTCCGCGCTCGTTGGGGTAATAGGCGAGGTTGAGGATGGAGAGAGTTGACGTGCTGCCGTTGTAAGCGCTCTGGTCGCGGTTAGGGAACAACTCGTTTACGTATATCTCACGTACATAATGGTTTGACAGCTGGTCGAGGTCGCTCTTGATGTGGCCCGGCGTAAGTGACGACGAGCGGCGTGTGAAGAGCGGGTCGATTGTATACCAAGCCATGCGAGAGCGGTTGAAGCCCGAGCGCAGCGTGTTCTTGTCGTTCGATTCCTGGAACATTGACGGCACGCTTGAGATTATCCACGACGTCGGTGTAGACACGTCTATGGTGTTCTTCGTGTTCTCGAAGTCGTCAATGTATGATGCGTTGTCCTGCGTTCCGTGACTCTGACCGGCGATGAGTTGTGCAAACTCGCCTGAGAACGATATTGAAGAAGGCTGCGTAAGGTGCAGCAATGGTATCTTGTCCAGCATGTTGGTGAGCCATTGGCTCTCCTTCTTCCAGTTTATGTTGAGTCCCCAGATGGTGTTGTTGAGTGGTTCCGAACCCATGTTCACCTTGTTGGTGAGCGGCTGCTCGGAGAGATGCTGGAACGTACCTGAGAGCTGGAAGTTCTTCGATATGTCGTACTCCCAGTTGAGGCCGAACATTGTCTTTCGCTCCTGCGCATAGTCTGTGTTGCTCTCGAGCGACACGTTCACGCTTGTTCCGGCGTCGATGATGCTCTGATTGAGGATGGTCACCTCGCCACCCGAGTAGTCCACGGAGTAGTCGGTGCCCTCGGCAAGGGTCACGCCGCCTGCCGTTACCACCACTGAACCTTGCGGAATGTTGTATGCACCGAGAGAGATAACGTTGGCAGACGTACCGCGGAACTGTCCCATGAGCACGTACTTATCCTTCTCGGCTATCTGTTTAGCCACGGTTTTCGTAGAGTCGTACAGCTCGGTGAAGGCATACTTGGAAGCCTGGTCAGCTGTCACGCCCTTGGAGGTAAGGTAGTTGTAGATGTGCTTGCCGAACGGTTCGGCAACAGGGAAGAACACGCGACCGTTCGTGACGGTATATCCCTCCACGTAGTCGAAGTAGCCGTTGGAGTGTGCCTTGTTGTTATTGTCCAGTCGGTCGGCTCCGAGCACCTTGATAAGCGTCTGGTTCTTCACCTGCGGCTCTGGTATATAAGAAAGGTATACGCCAGCCGTGTCGCTCTGGAACTTCACGTCCAGACGGAACTTCTCCTTCTCCACCGATGAGGCAAGGTAGTAGACGTTCTTCATCATGAGTCCCCAGTTGCCCTGACTCGGGTTGTTCGACGTGTTCTTGAGCGACTTCACGAAGAGCGCCTTGCTCACGTCAGTGTTGTCAGAGGCGAACTCGCCCACCTGATAAGTCACTCCACCGTAAGTGTATTCGTATGCGATGGCAAGCACCTGGTCGGTCTGTAGGCTGGTCTTCAGCGAGATATAGCCGAGCGAGGTGTTGACGGTATATTCCGAAGAAGAGAGCAGACGCGCCTTCTCCAGCTTCTCATAGTCGGTGCCGCCGGCAAATCCCGGTATGGCGTCGAGCACTGTTGATGTCTGGTCAATCTCTCTTGCGCCGGCATACTGCGTGGTCATTGCGGAGTACTCGCTGTTGGAAGCGTTGGAAGGTACGGGCTGTCCGGTGGTGGCCCATATAGGGTTAGACACGCGTGTGTTCTCGCCAAGGTCGGTCAAGGCGATGATGTTACGCGTGTTTGACGTTGTTCCTGTCTTGTTGGTCACCCACACCTCCACACGGTTTATCTTCATTCCCGAAGTGAGGTTGGGCAGTGAGCGCATCCATTCGTCATAACGGTCATGGAAATACTGCGAGAGGAAGAAGTGACGGTTCTCCTCATAGTTGGCAGCGTCAATCTCGAACGGCGTAAACTGCTTGCCGCCTTTCGACGATACGCTCTTCGTTGTCGACTTCTTCTGCGACGCCACCATCTGCAGTTTCAGCTTGCCGAACTGCAGGTCGGTGCGGATACCGAAGAGCGATGAGGCACCCTTTACGAGCGACGAGTTTGACGGGAACGACACGTTACCTGCCTCCACCAGCTTCACTATCTCGTCTTCCTTGCCGTCATACTTGAGCTTGAGGCTCTGAGCGTCAAAGTCGAACGTGGCGTCGGTGTTGTAGTTGAGGTTCATGTTCACCTTGTCGCCGACGCGTCCGTTCATGTTAAGGTTTATCTTCTCGTCGAAGTCCATTGTGGTGGTCTTGCGGTTGCGGATAGGCAGCGACGGGTTGTCGATGTTCTTCATCGTCGCTCCGAACTTCAGCTCTGCCGTTCCCTGCGTCTTGATGCGCACGCCGCCGGGACCGAATATCTTCTCCGCCGGACCCAGATCGAAGTGCATGTCAGAGAAGTCGAACTTCTCCTTACCCTTCGCCTGATATATTTCGTCATTCTTCTTGCGGAAGAAGTCCTTCATCAGCTGCTTCTCGCTCCAGTGCATATATTCCTCTGCGGTCATCATCACGGGTGCCGCGATGTACGAACCTGCCATCTTCGATCCGATGACATACCGGTCGAGCGAGTCGTTATATTCCACCTGCTGTCCTAAATTGTCAGGGCGTTTGAGGTCGGCGGCGCCCTGCGAGAGGTCGTCGAGAGTTATTGGCATTGTGCGCTGTATTGGCCAACGCGTATGCAGCAGCGAGTCTGGTATCGAGTCGTCTCCCTCTATTACGGGCTGCGCCTTTATCGCCATGGTGTCGCGGGCTGTCTTTGTCTTTCCGCCTACCGGCTTTGCCTCACGCTGTCTGACGTCCTGCATTATGGGACTTCCGGTCATGGCAAGCGTAGCCACTGCCACTAAAAGTAGCGCGACTGCCATTGTCCGTGCCGTCTTGTGCGACGGTATTCGGCGTAATATGAGGAGTATGTTATTGAGAATTTGCTTCAACGTAGTGAATTGTCTTGTATCGTATCCTGTTATTGTCTTACTTGATCTGCTTCAGCGCCATCTTCACCACCTGTTCCACAGGCATAGTCGGGTCGTCCGTAAGCAGGGCGGTCACCACCTTGGCTGTCGGAGCCGGTGAGAAGCCGAGCATTGTGAGCGCAGCCACAGCCTCGTCCCTGACGTCTGCGGGGATGGTGCTGTCGGCAGCGGTGCCGGCAGGAAGCTCCTGAGCGATGCCCAGCGACATGATCTTGTCCTTCAGATCCACGATGATGCGCTGTGCCGTCTTCAGACCGATGCCCTTTACGCCCTTCAGCAGTCGCTCGTTGCCTGACGAAATGGCTCCGGCAAGCTCAGCAGGAGAAGCCGCTGAGAGAATCATGCGAGCCGTATTTGCTCCCACGCCCGATACGGTGATGAGCAGACGATAGAGGTCGCGCTCCTGCTTGGAGGCGAATCCGAAGAATGTGTACGAGTCGTCTCTGCCACCAGTGACAAGCGATTCGTGTACGTAGAGCTTCACGTCCTTCTTGCCCTGTACGGCTTCGTATGTGTTAAGCGAGATGTTCAGCGCATAGCCAACGCCGTATGCCTCGACGACGGCTTGTGCCGGAGTAAGTTCAGCGAGCTCGCCTTTTATATAGTCTATCATTTTTTCTATGTGTTTGTCTGTATGTTATTCTTTTGGGGATATTACGCCATAAATAATATAGCGTATTACACCATAATATATATAACGCCTTTTCTCGGCGTTTATTATACTTTGAAGTCGCTAATATCAATGATTAATAGCAGTAAAGAAATTAACCCCAACCAACGCTTTGATAAAAAAGGGGCGATAGTTGTATTTTTATACGAAATAATTTGTTTGTTTATTAAAAAAAGCTTAACTTAGAAACCATTATTTAGAGTACATCTGTGATGAAATCAGATATTAACAAACATAAATAACTTAAACAGATAACCTATGAAAATGAAATCACCTATTCCAAAGGTTTCTGGTATAATATCAGCAGCCTTTACGTTTGTTTTATTAATGTTATCTTCTGTCGTTATGTCGCAGAATGTGTTAACGAGTGCTGACCTTGTACCGCCGTCTGATTATGATTATGTTAATCAGAAGAACAGCGAGAAAGAGTCCGTAATTCCTTTCCTTTCGGAAAAAACTCAGTATATGGTTATTTCCGACCTCTATGGAAATCCTATCCATAACGTTAGCGAAGGGATGTTTTGCGTTAAGAATGGAGATAACATCTGTGTTTGGACTGTAGATGGCGACTTGCTGTTCTCTCCAAAATGGAAAGCGATTAATGCGGACGATGAGATGCTTTTCGATCATGGTGCCCTTTTGGTAATGTCTGCGGAAAAAAACGCACAGGGAAAAGACTATTATGCCGTCCTTTACAATAATTGCACAGTCAAGAACCTAAATCCTACATGGCAACCGGCAACACCCTTTATGGATGGTCTTGCCATCATAAACAAAATGGATGGATACAGAACCGTTGAGACATTTTTCATGAATGTCAAAGGAGAGAAAATACCTTCTCCTGTAAATCTGTATGCAAACTCCTGCTGGGATATAAGACCTTTAAGATGTGGATTAAGGGCTTTCCAAAACCATGATAGAAAATGGGGATTCGTTGATGAGAATCAGAAAGTGGTGTTTGAGCCGAAATGGGACATGGTAAGAAATTTCAGCGAAGGTTATGCTTGGGTTTTTGAAAAAGACAAGGAGTCGTTCTCTAACAAATATAAAGTTAGTTTGATCGACACTAAAGGTAACATTGTCTATGACATTCCATCAATGGATGTGTGTGGAAATATTGCTACAAGCAATGATTTGGGAGATGTCAATGATGGCATATATTATGTGCGCAAGGATAATGAAGAAGTGGCATTATTCAAATTGCCTAAAAAGCAAATAGCCACTGTCTCTGAGGCCTCTTCTTTCCATAATGGAGTAGCATTGGTTCTGGTAAAAGAACAGTCTCATTCCTATGTGGTGGCTGTAGACAAAGATCTTAAAAGGATTGCAGCATACCCCAGCTATGATGACAAAGGATATTACATAAGCCCTTCTGAATTATGTGTTTCCAACCTTTTTGAATCTTCTGATTTTGCTGTCATTGAAAGTGGAACTAAAGTCATCGACAATAAGGGACGCTTTGTCTTAATACCGTTAGAGAGTACATTTAGTAATGACCGAGTATCAGGCTTCAAGAAGTTTGGTAAAGACGGTTATGCAGTAATGAATAAGATTCGAGTTGACGACTTCTCTTGTCTGGCTTTGGTAAATGCCGAAGGAGAAATTGTATGGCTTTTTTCTAAGGAAAAAATTCAGAAAGACATTCTTAAAAAACTCCCACATAACCAGAACTGGGAAAATTGTGACATTTCTTACACAGACTCCAATGTACAGCCGTGTGTAAAGGTAAAAGGTGGTAATGGTGGCGAAAATAAAGAAAACAATAATCCGCCTGAATATCTGTATAACATAAAAGTAAGTTGCGTACCAGAGGAGGGCGGAAAAGCCAATATTCCTGGTCCTGACAAAGTGAAATACGGCACTAAAGTGGATGTCGAGGCCACTCCGAATAGTGGCTGGCTTCTTTACAAGATCGAAGTTAATGGCAAAAGGATTTTTGAGCGTACGTTTGAAGTTACTGACGATTCTGATGTAAAGGTGTTTTTCAAAAAAATAGAAATCATTTATACAAAATGTGGCCCCACAGGTCCCCAAGATTCCGAACCCCAAGATTCCGAACCCCAAGATCCCGAACCCCAAGATCCCCAAATGCCAAATCCCCCAAAGGGCTCTGAAGATAAAATAAGGTATTATCAAGGCACATTACCTATCGACGTGTTTAGGGAAAAGGATACGACGCATGTAGATATATATGCAGAGATAAGCAGTAGTCCGATTGTTTCTTCTCCTTATGGAGATGATACATACGGATTTTTAGCAATCATGATTGACCCGAAGAAGAAGTTTGAAGGCAATTTCAGTACATACCTTTTCTGTGCTCCGTTTAAATTGATAGGTTACCAACATGATTCGCAATCCAATAAGACATATATGCTCTTGGATGGAGGATGCTTGGCATATCATGATTTGCATGCTGTAGTCAAAGGAGCTGTTTCGCTTTTTACTGAAGCTTTGATAAGAACAAACGATTGGTCTACTCCGATTGCGGAAGCACGACGCTACCGCATAGAAATCATTGACCAAAACCCAGAAACCGGCGAATTTACATTGGGCGGTTTAGAGGCGTTCTCCGATATCTGGCGCGAATGGTTGCCAGGAGAAGACTGTAGACTCCATATAACGAAGGAAACAAAAAGAGGTTCTTATAAAGATATAGGCATGGCTTATGATGACTTCATGAACTGTAAATTAAAGAAATCTCAAAAAAGAAATGATGTATGCTGGTATCCGCCGATGGAATGGTATGACAATAATAAGAATGAATATGATGAGGCTATTAGGAAAATGAAAGTAACATATAAGGAATATGGCAAAAAATATGACCAATTCTTTATTTTCAAATAAAAAAAGCGGGGCTGCACCAGAACCACTCTGCCACAACCCCTACGCATAAAAGAATAGTGATTTTTTGTTATTAATGAATCATATAATTTGGTTTTTGTGTTTCGTCACATTATCTGCGGCTGCCGAAAGAACCGCCTCCGTGTGACGAACTGCCACCGCGTGAAGACGAACCTCCGCTGAACGAACCGCTGCGTGAGCCTCCGCCGAACGAGCCACCACCGCGTGAGCTGCCGAATGACGAACTGCCTCCGCGAGGCGAACTCATCGAACCGCTGTTAGAGCGACTGCCTCCGTACGATCTTGAAGACGAACCGCTGTTGGAGCGATTGCTGCCGAACGAGTTTGAATTGCCGTTGGAGCGGTTGCTGCCGAACGTAGAGCGCGGAGTGCTCTGCTGTGTATTGTCATAGCCTCTGCTGCCGTATGACGAACCGTTATTGTTCGGCTGTCTTACAGTGGTGCGTGTGCTACTCTCGCGGTTGGTGCGCGAGCCGAACGAACCGCGCTGCTGTCCGTTGTAGTTGCCGTTGGCACTGTGGCGCTGCTGCGACGGGTTGCGCGAACCGAACGACTGGCGGTTTCCTCTGCCATAATCGCCGCGATCAAATCCGTCACGCATTCCGAAGTGTGCGTCGCCGCGACGTTCAGCGTAACGTCTTCCGTTATACCATGAACGACCTCCGTTGTGATGCCAAGAGTGGCCTCCGCAGTAGCTTACGTACACCGTAGGACGGTCAAAGTAGAAGTAGTCGCGGTGCGGATAGCGTGCATAGATGCTGAAGTGCCACAGACCGTCGCTGAAGTAGAGCGGACGATAGAAGTAGCTGGCGGCGCAGTATGCGCGATACTGCCAGTCGAGGAGCACGTAGCTGAGGTCCACGTTACGATAGCGCCAGTACGGTCCGTAGAGGTCGTCGTATGTGTTTACGCCGATGAGGTAGTCGAGGTTTATCTCGTAAGCAGCCTCATACTGGTCGTTTGTGAGATTGAGTTCATACGCCATCTTGTCTGTGAGGAACAGTGCCTGCTGGCGTGCCTGCTCATAGCTCATTGCGTTTACGGTGACTGTCATTGTGAACAGTAACGCTAAGATTGATATAAACTTTTTCATAACTCTATCGTTTTAAATTGTTATTTTTTCCGTTCTTGTTTCTTTACGCTTGCAAAGTTAGCCACATAAATCATAGCATCAAAAGGATTTTCCCTAAACACCGGTGGGAAATTCCCTATTCTTGTTTTTTCTTACATCAAACAATGGTTTTTCGGAATATTATGTTTATATTTGCCTTACATTAATAACTAAATACAATTATCCGATGAAAGTATTACAGAGTTCGCTCCTTCGCGCCATCTGCGCCATTGTCGTGGGAGCGCTGCTCGTCAAGTATCGCGAGCAGACGGTTACGTGGATGACGATAGCCATAGGCGTATTGTTCTTCATATCAGGCGTTTTCTCGTGCGCTTCATATCTCATTGCGCGTAGTCGTAAGGACGACGTACAGGTGTTCGATGCACAGGGACGCCAGCTGCGCGGCATGCGCCCTACATTTCCCATCGTAGGTCTTGGCAGCCTTATCCTCGGCCTTATCCTTGCCATCATGCCCGGCACGTTTATCAGCAGCCTAATGTATATCCTTGCTGCCATACTCATCCTCGGCGCCGTCACGCAGTTTATGAATCTCATTGCCGCCTCACGTCTGGCTCGTGTGGGCATATATTTCTGGATAATGCCCACGCTGACGCTCCTCATAGGTCTAATTGCCGTCATCTCTCCCTCGTCCATTGCCTCGGCTCCGCTCTTCGTGATAGGATGGGCAATGATGGTGTATGGCGTAGTGGAGGTGATAAACGCCGTGAAGATACATCTCCTGCATCGCACCATTGAGCGTGCTTTGCAGAACCAGATACAGCAACAACAGAACAACGAAACAAATACAAATGAAAGTAAAGACTAATCTTCTGTGCATGGCAGCAGCCTTCGCTCTTGCCATGCCCGCCTGCGCCGCAGGCCCCCGTTCACCCAAGTCGGCAACCAAACTGCTCACACGCCAGAAGGAAGCTGGCCTTGCCACCATCACCGAGAATGCCGCCCGTGCCCACGTCTATTTCCTCGCTGACGACCTCCTTGAGGGTCGTCGTGCCGGTCAGCGTGGTTCGCGCATCGCCAAGCAGTACATCATCTCGCGCCTTCGTGAGGCTGGCGTCAAGCCGCTTTTCGGCGAGAGCTATGAGCAGCCCTTCCAGGCTTATGCCGACCAAAAGCTGAAGCGCGGCGTCAGATTCTTTGTGGATGCCGACTCCATCGCGCAGATAAAGAAGCACGTACACCAGCGCATGGACCTCAGCAACGTGCTCGGCGTCATTCCCGGACGTCGCTCTGACGAGATAGTAGTGGTGGGTGCCCACCTCGACCATGAGGGTATGTATGCCGACGTCGCTGGCGACAACATCTATAACGGTGCCGATGACAATGCCTCAGGCGTTACTGCCGTGCTCCAGATTATTAAGGCGTTCGCTGAGAGCGGTGCCACACCGGAGCGCACCATTGTGTTCGCATTCTGGGACGGTGAGGAGTTCGGACTGTTAGGCTCTAAGTACTTCGTCAATCACTATGCTGACATCAGCAAGGTGAAGGGCTATCTCAACTTCGACATGGTGGGTGGCAACAACAAGCCTGAGGACCCCACATACATGGTATACTTCTATACTGACACTCATCCTGCTTTCGGCGACTGGCTCAAGGACGACATCAACAGATATTCGCTCAAGCTCAACCCCAGCTACCGTCCATGGGACAACCCCATCGGAGGCAGCGATCAAAGCTCGTTCCACCTCAAGGGTGTGCCCATCATCTGGTATCACACCGACGCACAGCCCCACTACAACCAACCGTCGGACGAGCCTAACACCATCAACTATCCCAAGCTGACCGACATCTCGCGTGCCTCGTTCCTCACAACATGGCATCTCGCGAACGACACCGCATACTAAGAGTATGTTATGGAAGGCAGGGCTTTGACAAAAACCTGACTCCACAGTCCGTTTATGGGCGCAAATCCTATCGGATTTAAATAAAAGGCTTTACA
>ERZ507065.175-NODE-175-length-58436-cov-6.087854_pt1 | contig 58436 bp, 55 predicted proteins | sample MGYA00513785_ERZ507065 | MGnify/ENA metagenome assembly ERZ507065
TTTTCCCCCCCCCCCCCATTTTTTGTCAATCTTTTCCACATCCAAATCAGCTCTATTTCATTTCTTCCCCTGTTTCATGAGCGTTTGCCTGATCAAAAAAATAAGAGCATCCTGAAATGCTCCTATTCTTCATGCTTTACAAGACAAAATTACCGTCCGCGAATACCGCGACTTCCTTTCCGTCTTCCAAGACGCCGGTAATGCACATATCGGCTGTACCGAACATAAAGTCCACATGCGTATTGGAATCATTGGCACCGGCCTTTTTCAGTTCCTCCTCGCTCATGGTCAAACCACCAGCCACATTCATCGCATAAGCACGTCCCAGCGCCAGATGACAAGAGGCATTTTCATCAAACAGCGTGTTCAGAAACAACAGATTGCTCATCGAGATCGGTGATGCGTATGGCACCAGTGCCACCTCGCCGATATAATGACTGCCCTCATCAAAATCAACAAGCAGTTTCAACGCCGCTTCCTCTTTTTTCGCCCCGCAGTCCACGACCCGGCCCTTTTCAAAACGGAAATAAAAATCTTCGATCAGTTTACCGTTATGATCCAGCGGCTTGCTCGCATAAACTACCCCGTTTACGCCTAAGCGATAGGGCATGGTAAATACTTCCTCTGTCGGCATGTTCGGATTGAATACGATGCCTGCTTCACTGACTTCACAGCCGCCGGCCCAAATATGATCCTTCACCAATTCGACCCAAAGATCGGTACCCGATGACTGACTGGTAAAATGCAGTTTTTCAAAACGCAGCGCATTCAGCTTTTCTACCCGCTTTGCCAAAGTGGCATTGTGCTTTTCCCATACGGCAACCGGATCATCGTTATCGACATGCACCGCTTTTAAGATCGCATCCCACAGCGCCTCCAGCGCTTCCTCTTCCTTTAAGTGCGGAAATACCTGTTTGGCCCATTCCTTGTTCGGTACGGCGACGATCGACCACTGCACCTTATTTTTGCTGGTATAGGCATTGACTTCCTTCATGGCCGCTCCTCTCGCCTGCATCGCCTTTGCGCTTTTCGCAGGATCGACATCTTTCATGACGCCCGGGATCCCACAATGGATCTTCAGCAGACAAGCGCCTTCCTTCAAATAATCCAGCTTGCTTTCCACCTGCCAATTACGCACATGAGAAAGGGTTTCTTCACTTTGATAGGTATAGTGCATCGCCGCTATTCTTTCATCTTCATAGTTTACGATGACTTCCTTGGCGCCTGCCTCATACGCCGCTTTTACACAGGCTCTGGTAAAGTCGATCGCCTCTATTGAAGTATTGAGGATCAGCGTCTGTCCTTTCTGCACGTTGGCACCCATCTCTACTGCCAGTTTGGCATATTGCTCTAATCGTTTCTGTTCCATATGTTCACTCCTTCTTAAACCAGATTGGCTGTTTTGTTAAAAATGCTTGCAGCGATCCTGAAAATGCGCATAGATCGCATCATTGTCAAAGCCGTCCACATTTTGTGATTGAAAGATATATAACGGCTTTCCAGCTGCTACGACCTTGCGTATTGCCTCGTCGACGACCAAATTCATCAAGAACATGCCGACGATCGTTGAAGCCGGTCCGCTTTGATAAGGGCCGATCTGCGCAAGTGCGTCGCCAAAAGGCACACAGGTGTCAAGGACACAGTCTGCGCACTCATACAGCTTTTTACCGCTCGCATGACGGCTCTTCGCCTGTTTGGATTGGCTTACATTCGTCATAGCAATCGTATAGATTCCTTCTTTTTGACAGCGCATCGCCATTTCGATCGGTACCGCATTTCTTCCCGAATTGGAAGTAATGACCATGAGATCACCTTTCTCAATGCGGTAAGAATCAAAGATCGCATCCGCCACACCGCTGCACTGTTCCATCCTGCCGGCACGCTGTGCACCGAAGCTCGGAATGGTATCCGGATCTAAAAGTGCATTGATATTGCCTAGACCGCCGGCTCTGGCAAACAGCTCAACGCCGATCATATGTGAATGTCCGGTGCCAAACACATGAATGATCCGATCCTGCATGATCGTCTCTGCAAAACGCGCTGACAGCGCTTCGATCATTTCCCTGTTTTGTTCTTCTGCCTGCTTCATCACCGCAAGCAGCGCTTCACTATATGCAAATTTCATACTATCCTCCTCTTTGTATCGGAAAACACATCTTACTGAAACATTGTACCATCTTTTTCTTATGAGTTGTACTATCATCCTGATAAATCGCATCGTTTTGTCTTTCCATCCTCTATTTTTTCATAAAAAAAGACCACAGTTATCTGTGATCCTCTGTATTTGCTTAACGCACTTCGATGATCTTCATCGCATTGGTAGCACCGACACCGACCGGATAGCCGGCCACCACGATGATCAGTTCACCCGGTTTTACGCCCTGCTCTTTTGCGATATTGCTTGCTAATTCGATTTCATTTCCTAAATTGTTCGATACTTCGCTCAATACCGTCGTAACGCCCCATACCGGCGCCAAAGCGCGCTGGGTGACTTCATCAAAGCATACGGCGATGATCGGACACTTCGGACGGAATTTTGCCAATCGGCGTGCGGTATTACCGCTTTGCGTAAAGGCGATCGCCGCCTTGACATCTAATGCCAGCGCCGTATCGGCAACAGAAATACCGATTGCGTCATTGCGCGTTTTCTGACAAGACTTCACTGCTGATTTCAAACGGTCTTTATAAGGGAAGGTCTGTTCGATCGCTTTACCGATCGTATCCATCGTATGTACGGCTTCGATCGGATACATGCCCGCCGCAGACTCACCCGAAAGCATGATACAGTCCGTACCATCTAAGATCGCATTGGCAACATCGCTTGCTTCGGCACGAGTCGGACGCGGATTGCTCTGCATGCTTTCCAGCATGTGCGTAGCGGTAACGACCGGCTTCCCAACCCGATTGGCAGCCTTGATGATCGCCTTCTGATAGATCGGCACCAGTTCCAAAGAAACATCGACCCCGAGATCTCCGCGGGCAACCATGACGCCATCCGATACTTCCAAGATCGCATCCAGATTGTCAAATCCTTCCTGATTCTCGATCTTCGGAATGATCTGAATACCATCTCGTTTTTCTTCATGCAGGATCTTGCGGATCGCTAACACATCTTCCGGACGGCGGGTAAAAGAAGCCGCGATAAAATCGACATCCATCTTACAGCCGAAACGGATATCCGCTTCATCCTTTTCCGAGATGAACGGCATAGAAAGCTTGACATTTGGCAGGTTACAGCCTTTGCGGCTCTTTAAGGTATGCGGATTTTCAACCCGGCATTTCAATACGCCATCGCCTTTTTCCAAAATGGTAACGCGCATTTTCCCATCATCCATCAAGATTGCGCCGCCGACTTCTACATCATCAAAGATTTCCGGACACTGAATATGAAAACGCTCATGTGTTCCCAGCACCTTTTCCCGAACGATCGTAACGATCTCGCCTTTTTCATAGTCCTCAGAACCGTTTTCAAAATCACCGAGGCGTACCTCCGGTCCTTTCGTATCCAATAAGATCGCAATGTTCTTGCCGGTCTTTTTAGATACCTCACGGATATTATGGATACGCTTTGCATGCTCCTCATAATCCCCATGGGAAAAATTCAAACGAATGATATTCATTCCTGTATCTACTAATTTTTCCATCATTTCCATACTTTCAGACGCCGGTCCGATCGTACAGATAATTTTCGTCTTTCTTTCCATCAATTTCATTCCTTCCTTTATTTGTCGTTTGTATTGCTTTATACCAGCCGTTCAAACAGATTATACAACTGTTTGCGCGATTCTCTCGGTACGCTCAGCGCTTCTTCGATCGCCACATCGACGATCTCGTTTTGCTGGATGCAGACGCAGCGGCCGCCGATTCCCTGCATCAACAGATCTACTGCCTTTTCTCCCATTCTGGAAGCGAGCACACGATCGGAAGGCGTAGGCGAGCCTCCGCGCTGAATGTGGCCCAAAATGGTGGCACGGCCGGAAAAACCGGTTGTTTGCGTGATCTTTCTGGCAAACTGATGCACATCGGTGATCTTTTCCGAGATCAAGACGATGGCATGGCGCTTTTTACGAACCAGATCGAGCTCTCTCAAACGTTCCAGCACTTCTTCTTCATCAAAGCCGGTCTGCGCCGTTACGACGATCTCCGCCCCACAGGCGATGCCTGCCCAAAGCGTTAGGTCGCCGCAGCGATTGCCCATGACTTCGACCACCGAACAACGATGATGCGAACTGGACGTATCGCGCAGCTTATCGACTGCCTCGACTACGGTATGAAGCGCTGTATCAAAGCCGATCGTATAATCGGTGCTGGTGATGTCATTGTCAATGGTACCCGGCAAGCCGATACAGTTGATGCCCATTTCCGTTAATGCCAGCGCACCACGGTAAGAACCATCTCCGCCTATCACGACCACCGCTTCAATGCCGCGTTTCTTTAACTGTTCCACAGCCTTCTCCCGCACGCTTGGATCTTTGAATTCCGGCAAGCGGGCAGAGCCGAGCACGGTGCCGCCGCGATCGATCACTTCTCCGACTTCCTTACGGGTCAACGGTTCGATATGTCCATCTACCATGCCTCGGTAGCCGTCATAGATGCCAAATACTTCAATGCCGCTGTTTAAGGCCACTCTGGTAACGGCGCGGATCGCCGCATTCATGCCCGGTGCGTCACCGCCGGAAGTCAGAACACCGATTCTTTTTATCATAAAAAGCACCTCCAATTCCGTGTCTTATTCTAACACTATTCTGATTATTTTTCTACCTTCTGCTGCTGCCTTTTACAAAAATTTCACATGATAAGGCTTTCACTCTTTCCAAAAAGCGCAGTGCATTCATTTCTTCCTCGATTCCCGAAGCATATTGATACTGCCGCTGCAAATCGCCGTACTGATAATTGCTCGTAAAGCACGTAAACAAGCCTGCTTCCATGCGTGCATCCAAAAGCGGCAGCAGGATTTCATCACGGCTCCATTTGGTAATGTTCTCCCCGCCCAGATCATCCAGCACCAGCACCGGCACCCGCATGAGCAGCTCCATTCTTTTGGCGATCGCATCACTGTCCCCAAACATGCCTTTCAGATCTTGGATCAGTCTGACGACATTCACAAAAGCGACCTTTTGTCCCTGCTTGGCAAAATGATTGGCGATGCCTGCCGCCAAATAGGTTTTCCCCACGCCCGGCTTGCCATACAGATAAACGCCTTTCTGCTTTTTGAAGGCGGAAAGCACAACCTGCTTTAACATCGTCTTATAGTCGTTGCTCTCCTTGGAAACATCCAGCGTTTCCAAATTGATGAGCAGCTGTGCTTCACTCAGATCACAATAGCGATAGTTTTGCAAATGTGCCAGCTCCTGCATCTTCTTGCGCATGTAGCGGCATGGTGTTAGCTGCTCAAGCAGTACCTGTTCAAAAGTGAGATCCAGCACATAGCCTTTCTTTGCATAAGCGCACTGATGCAGGCCCTGACAGCTTTGACACGTTTCATAACGCGTTAAGAGCTGTTCCATCTTTACGCTGTGCTCCCATAAGAAATGTTCATCACAGCGGTTTCGCTTCAGCCATTGCCGCATCGTTTCACTGTTTTTTAGTTTCTCAAAGCGCTTTTGTCGTTGTTCTTCCTGTTCCTTTGTCAAAGGAAAATTAAACTGTACCTGTTCCATCTCATTCACCGCCTAACGAAGCAAGCAGTTCTTTGATCTCTTCATCGCTCACCACTTCTTCCCCATCTGTCGTTTCCTCATAATACCAGCTTGGAAGCGGTTTATCCTGCTTGCTCTTTGTTTCTTTTCGCACCGCCGCTTTGGCTGCGTCCACAGTGTCGATCTGATTGCGTTTCCAGCTGGACGCTACTTTATATACATAGCGATCGATCAATTTATTATCACAATTTGCCAATGCATATTCCAATAAGAAATTGATCAGTTCATAAGAAAAGTGATACTGCGAAAGCAGCCGCTCGATTAACCGCTTTTCCTCTTCATTCACCGGCACATCCGGAAACAGCTGCTTCAGATAAGTGATCGGATGCTGCTGATAAGAAGAAACTGCCGTCATTTCACGCGGTTCTATGTGGGTTACATAATAGCGCAGTTTTGCTTCATCTAACGTTGCGTTTTTCATATCGTAAGCCTTTGCGACCCATTTTTTCATCTCATTGGCATGGATTCCATAATTCAGCGCCAGTTGTCCGATCAGCGCCAGATTATCCCTTGTACGGGCGATCTTAGGAAACAGCAGCTCGGATATTTGTAAAAAACTCTGATAGTCAAATCCCTGCGGCATTTGTATATCCGGCTTATGGGCTTGGTAGTGCTGCTCGCTCGCATCGCTCCATTCTGCCATCGTTTCTTGAAAAGGCGCACTGATCGCCAAATAATCCTTTGCGGGCGGCTTTCTTTCAAAACGCGTGCACATTTCATCAAAGCGCTGTTTGCCGAAACGGCTCAAATACCATCTGCCGAAGATCTCATGGCGTAAAAAGACATCGCCGGCAAGTGGTTCCTGCAATTTCCAAAGATAAGTGCGATTGCTTTCCCGATAATATGTTTTTAATAAGCCATAACGTTCTAATTGCCGGCGGTTTTCCTCCAAACGGCCGATCGAACAGCCTAAAAGCACACAAAGTCCTTCATGATCGCTTTCTTCATATACCATCGCCACCGTATAAAGCGCCAGCGCTTCTTTGCCCATGCAGGGCAGATACAGGAAGGCGAGCTCCGCTGTCCGCGTGAAAAAGGATCCCTGCTTTTCAATCATGATGCGATCTTCTTTCCTAAGCATGTTCTCACTCCTTATCTTTCTTCATTTCTGTGCAAAGCACGTAAAATCTGTGCTTTCAGCGCTTCCCTGCTGCCGTCGTTTACCAATACGACATCGCTGCGCTTACATTTTTCTTCCTGCGGCATTTGATGGCGCAAGCGTTTCAGCGCTTCTTCCCGCGAGATGTTTCGCCCTGTCTGCAGCCGCTGCAATAACAGCTCCCGGGGACAGCACACACACCAGATTTCATCAAAATACGCTTCCCAGTGAATCTCGAATAATAAAGGCACTTCCACGACCGCCACCGCACCGTCATACGCTGCCAGTTGTTTTTCGATTTCCTTTTTGATCAGCGGATGCATGATCGCTTCCAGCTTTTTTCGTTTTTGTTCATCATGAAAAACCACCGCACTCAGCAGGCGATGATCGATCTTTCCCTGAGCATCGCTGATCTTGTCAAAAGCGCGCATGACCTGTCGATAGCCTTCTTCACCGGGAAGCAGCAGCTTCGCATTGATTTCATCACAATCCAGCACATAAATGCCCAGCTCCTTTAAGATCTTGGTGACACTGGATTTGCCTGCCCCCATCACGCCGCTTAAACCGATCGTTTTCATCTTCGCTTCTGGCACTTTTTACAATAGTATGTGCCTCTTCCTCCTACACTGGTCTTTTCAATGATCCCATCGCATCGCACACAGCGATCCCCCTTTTTCATATGTACCTTTAGCTGTAGCTGAAATCTGCCGTCTACCCCAAGCGAAGAAGTATAAGAGCGAATCGTCGTGCCGCCGCTGTTGATCGCGCCCTGCAAGATCCGCCGCATCTCTTTGATCCAGCTCGCAAAGTCATATTTGCGTAAATGCGACACTTTGCTTCTTGGATCATAGCCAAGCGCAAAGCAGATCTCATCGGCATAGATATTGCCGACCCCGGCCACGACGCTTTGATCTAACAGCGCCTGCTTCAAGGTAATGCTGCGGGAATGAAACGCCTTCCATAAATATTCTGTCGTAACCCGCTCATCAAAAGCATCATAGCCGACATTTGCCATACAAGGATATGTGTATGGATCGCTCTGCTTAGGATACAGATACATCCGCCCGAATTTACGGGTATCATGATAGCGTACGACTCTGCCATCACGCAGGTAAAACTGCACATGCACATGCTTTCGATCATAAGGATCACTTGGCTGCTGCACATAATATTTCCCCTCCATGCGCAAATGAGAAATGAGCATCTGATCCTCTAATTCCAATAATAAATATTTGCCGATACGTGAAAAACCGGTAAATTTTTTTCCTACAAGCGTCTGTTCAAACACCGAATGATCCGTTGCAATCGTCTTGGCATAAGGCGTTTCCACCTTTACGATCTCCGCTCCCTTAAGCAAATGCTCCAGGGTACGGCAGACCGTTTCGACTTCTGGTAATTCCGGCATTTTACTTCGCCTCGTACCAGGAAGAACCGTAGTCGATCGACGCCACCAATGGAACAGATAACTGCATCGCATGCTCCATGCGTTCCTTTACCAGCTCCAGCATTTCCTCCAGTTCTTCTTTCACTACATCGAAAATCAGTTCATCATGCACTTGTAGGATCATCTTTGATTGCAGCCTGCGCTTTTTCATTTCATGAAATACATCGATCATCGCGATCTTGATCAAATCAGCGGCGCTTCCCTGAATCGGGGCATTCATCGCTGCCCGCTTGCCGAATTCTCTTACCATATAATTCTTTTCCCTGATCTCCTGGATGATACGGCGGCGATGCAGCAGCGTTTCCACATAGCCGTTTTCTTCACAGAAGGCAATCGTTCGATCCATGAAAGCATGGATGCCCGGATAAGATGCGAAATAACGATCCATAAAAGTCTTGGCTTCCGCTCTGGTAATGTTTAACTGCTGCGCAAGGCCAAATTCCGACTGCCCGTAAACGATGCCGAAATTGACCGTCTTAGCGCTTCTTCGCATTTGCGGCGTTACTTCCTCTTGTGCTACATCAAAGATCTGCATCGCGGTCTTGGTATGAATATCGACGCCATGATTGTAAGCATCGATCATCTCTTGCTCCTCAGCCATATGAGCAAGCATGCGCAGTTCGATCTGGCTGTAATCCGCCGCCAACAGCACGCATCCCTCACTTGCCACGAACGCTTTGCGCACTTCTCTGCTTTCTTCATCTCTTACGCTGATGTTTTGTAAATTCGGATCAGAGGAGGACAAACGCCCTGTTTGGGTCAGCGTCTGATGGAAGATCGTATGGATCTTGCCGTCAGCCTGCACATGCTTTGCCAAAGCGACCGCATAGGTCGAATACAGCTTTTGATATTTGCGATGCTCCATCAAAAGCGGCACGACCGGGTGCGCATGCGTCAGCTTTTCTAAGACATCAATGGCAGTGCTGCGTTTTTTGCTTGCTTTTAAGCCCAGTTCATCAAACAATACGATGGCCAGCTGCTTCGGTGAATTCAAATTGAATTCATGTCCGACACACGCATAAATAGAAGCGCTGATCTCTTCGATCTTTTTCGCGGTGCGCGCCTCGATTTCACTTAACACCTGCAAGTCCGTGGCAACACCGTTTCGCTCCATCTCATAAAGCACCTTTACCAGCGGCATTTCCACTTCTTCAAACAGTTTCCACATATTCGTTTCTTTTAACTGCCGCACCAGATCTTCATATAGCGGGATCATACCGGCCAGCTGCTGCGACACATATTCGACCCGCAGCGATTCATCTGCTAACTTCGGTTTTCCCTCTTTTCCATAAATCTCTTCCATATTCAATGCCTTGCGGATCCCATAATGATTGGCAAAGCGTTCATAATCGATCAGCGTACCGTCAAGCAAAAACGCCGCGATATGATAGTCAAAAGAAAGCTGTTCGATCGCGATGCCATATCGTGCAAACATATGATAAGCCTGTTTGCAGTCATAGGTGCATTTAGGAAGCGGTCCTTTCAGATATGCAAGCGCCGCTTCATCACGCAAAAGATCTTCCATCGCAATGTATTCCATCTTTTCCTCATTGCCGATCGCCATGCCGAAGCACTGTTTCAGCCACAGTGATTCATTGTCCACATCCAGAAAGAAAGAGGTGCGCCCCTGCAACAGCTCCGTGTCGATCTTTTGGACCACCTGACACGACACCGCTTCTACCTTGCGCAGTTTCTTTCCGCTTTTATGTGCAAAAGAGCGCATTTCATATTTCTGATAAAAATCCTGCACTTCTTCCCGATAGCCTTCATAGCGCAGCTCCTCCAAGGAAAAAGGCAGTTTTTGATCGGTTACGATGGTCGCCAGATGTTTGGATAAAAACGCGCTCTCTTTTCCATCTTCCAGTTTTTCCTTGACCTTCCCTTTGATCTCATCTAAGTGCGCATAGACGCCTTCCACGCTTTCATAAGCGTGCAGTAACTTCAACGCGGTCTTTTCTCCGACCCCTTTGATACCGGGAATATTATCGGAAGCATCTCCCATCAACCCTTTCAGGTCGATGATCTGCATCGGCTTCAGACCGTAAAGCTCTTCCATCTTCGCTTCATCGACGATCATCATATCACTGATGCCTTTTTTCATCAGATAGACATCCGTTGTCGCATCGACCAGCTGTAATAAATCGCGATCGCTCGATAAGATATGCACCTGCATATCCGGATAGCGTTTCGCACTGCATCCGATGATATCATCTGCTTCTAATGCATCGCATTCATAGCGATACAGTCCACACGCATCTAAAAATTCTCTGGCAATCGGAAACTGTACGATCAGATCTTCATCCAGTTCTTTGCGCGTTCCTTTATAATCCGCATACTCTTTATGACGAAACGTCTGTTTGCCGGCATCCCAAGCTACCAGCACATAATCCGGATCGATCTGATCCAGCGCCTTGTTTACCATATTGATAAATGCGAATACCGCATTGGTAGCAATCCCATTTGATGTGCGCATCATACGTCCATAAACGGTCGCATAATAAGCGCGAAACAACAAAGAATTCCCATCGATCAACAACAACTGCTTCATCTTGTTTCCTCCTGCCTTTCCTGCTTATCTTCTCTCAATCTCACTGATTCTGATCAGTATTAGTATAACCGATTTACGCTGCACTAGCAAATAGAACTCGCTGTGATCCACACACGAAAAAACAGAAGGGAGCACCCTTCCATTTTCATTATTCTCCGTTATTCAGTGCGTTCAACGCATCCAGATTCTCATACATCAGCGTTAAATATGTCTTATTTGCTTCCTGCTGCTCCTTGCTCAAAGAAGAAATATTGCTTAAATCGACCCTTGTAAGTCCCAATTCGCTTTTCAGTTCATCAAAGAGCGCAACCATATCCTTTGGCATGTTCGCTTCATAAGCGATATAGCGCACCCCATCGTCCTTGATCCTTTGCTTAATGACTTCTAGCTGCACCTCATTAGGCAATGCGCCAAAACGGGATAACGACACCGGATAGACCCCGATGCCATATGGCTTTTGCCAATAGCCAAAGCTTGGCGTCATGGTCACGATCTTGATCGAGCCAGCTGCACTGACTTCCTGAAACTCACTGTCGATGAGCGCCAATTCATACTGCAAAGCAGCATAGTTTTCTTCAAACACTTTCGTGTATTCCGGAAACTGTGCCACCAGATAGTCTTTGATCGTACTGCCCATCGAGCTCATTGCCATCGGATCCAGCCAGATATTAGGATCATGATCATACTGATCGACATAACGGAACGCATCGCTTTGATAATAGGCACTTTCCGTATAAACCCGATTCCCGTCTAACAGCGCCGAAGTATAACGCTGAAAGCGGTAAACGGCGGAACGGGTGCCCAAATCGACCATATTTACTTTAGAATCACGAATATCTTCGCGATAAATATCCATATACGGCTCTAACCCGCCAATATAAAACAAAGCGTCCGCATCCTCCAGCTGCTCTTTGAAATCACTTTTGATCGAAGCCCGCTGGATCATCGTATTCTCACTGATATTGCATACATCCACATAATCGGCGCCGATATGTTCTACCAAAAAGGTTACCGGATAACTGGTCGTACAGATCTTTGGCGTTGACGGACTGCACGCCGTAAGCATGCTCATCATCAACATGCAGCAAAGACACAGTACCTTTTTCTTCATAGCATCAGCCTCCCATCAGCATTATAACATAATTTGATGAGATTGTTTACGCTTTTTCAAATCCTCCTTTTCAAAGTAGCGTCTGATCCACGCTTTCTCTTGCATCCATTCTTTTTCAAAACGGATCACATTGTAAAAGGCTCTAAAGCAGTCTTGAAAAGGATGCTTCAGCCGGATGCGTTTAGGTGCTGACAGATAGCGGTAATAATAAAATTGTTCCTTTTCCCTTTTGATAAACAGCCAGGAAAGCAGCTGCTGAAACAGTAAAAAAAGCAGGACGATCTGAAAGGAGAGAACAGCTGTTTCATGAAACAAATATAGAACCAGCGAGACAGACAGCGCATAGTTCACCCATAATCCGCAGCAATACGGCAAAAACAGATGCAGAAAATTCAATAAGATCCGTCCTCCGTCCAATGGATAGATCGGCAGCAGGTTAAAGAGCAGAACACTTTGATTCAACTGTTCTAAATAATTCGCATACGTAATCGAAATCAGATCGAATTTTACCAAAACAATGAGCAGAAAAGGAACAACCAAATGGACGCAGGGTCCCGCTAAAAGGATCAGTGTTTCCCGCCACAGCGAGCCATGCCCCAAATGCAGGATCGACGCCCCGAAGCCGAAAGGATAAAGAACGACCTGCGGCACTTCATAGTGAAATGCCTTGGCAGCCATCATATGCGCGCTTTCATGAAGCGACAGCACCAGCAATAAGAATAAGGCGCTTTTCCACATATTGCTTGCCAGCATCAATATTCCATAAGGAAGCCACCACCATGAGATCCGGATTTTCACCCTTGTTTTGCCTGCGTCAGATCGATCTCTTTCCCATCTTTTTCAAAATACAGATATAGGCTTTCCTGATAAGTTCCTAACACATCGCCCCGCCGGATCCGTTCGTCCTTTTTAACTGCCGTACTTTCTAACGTGCCATATGTGGCAATGACCCCATTATCCTGCTTTACTAAGATCACGTAACGCTGATCTTGCTTTTCTACGCTTTGTACCACCCCATCGCCGATCGCCTGCGCCTGATTGCTGCCATTGGAGTAATAATGATCTTTTAACAGCGCATAAGCCGGCATGGCGCTGACGGTTTCATCCTGCAAAGAAAACCACTTTTCAAAAGGAAACCACGTACCGACCGCAAGCAGATCTTCTCCCGTTACAAATCCCTGCTTGACGCTGATGCCATATCCCAGCATAGCGACCAAGCCAATCATGATCAGCATGCTGAAGCGATAGAAAAAGCGGTAGAAAGCCGGCGGTTTGTTTCGGCCGCAGCGGCGTTTGGCAATGCGGCGATGAATCCGTTGTCCTTGCTTCATGATGATCCCTTCTTTCCAGTAAAGCATATGATGAAAAGGGCATAATCATGTATCAAACAAAAAAAGATGACCGCAAAGATCATCTTTCTTCCACATTTTCACAGCTCTTCTTTCAAAATTTCATCATTTGTGTGCTGCTTGTTATACAGCTGATAAACCGAACGGATCGCCAAGGCTGCCGGCACCGACAGCATGATACCGATCGCCCCGGCAATACAGCCGCCCGCAAAAACGGCAAGCAGCGTGACCAATGGGCCTAGATCCGAGCGTTTCTCATGAACCAGCGGTGAAATGACATAAGCATCCAGATTGGACAAGACAACGATGCCCACAAGCAGCATCACGATCCTTCCCGTCGGCAGTGTCAATGCGGTCAAAATACCGACCATATTGGCAATCGTACCGCCCAGATAAGGGATCATGACCCCGATCGACATCAAGATCGCAATGATCAGCCAATCCTGATGCCCGATCAGCAGATAAAACAAACTGTATTCTGCCAGCTTGATCGCCATGATGATGACCAGTGATTTCAAGTAGATCGTCAGATCTTCATCGATCGCTTTCAAGTAACATCCGCTGCCCTTGCAAAGCCGTTCGCAAAGCATATAGATATTCGCCTTGATCGCATCGAAATGAAACTGCATATAGATCGCAATGATAATGGAAAACAGCGCACCGGTCAAATAATTCCAAAACGTATTCATATAAGAAGGGATGGAATTGACCAGATCCGGCAGCCATGTGTCATAGGTCTTTAACAGGTCGATCGCATACGCAGACAGATCCGATAAAAGGCTCAGCTCCTCATCCGGATTGATCCAGCTGACGATCTTTTCACTGATTTCCTGCAAGCCCATTGTCAAAGAACTGATAAAATTGACGATCTTATCATAAACAAGCGGCAGCAGTCCCATAAAAAGCAAAAGCAGACAAGTGATCAGGACCAGCCAAATACAAGGGACAGATACGCTTGTCGGAACCTTCTTACGCTTAAGCCACGAAACGAAGGGATCGATCAGATAAGCAAGCGCTAAGCCGATCAAAAAAGGCTGTAAGATCGTAAGCGCCAAACGCAGTGCCTCACCCCAGACACTTTCCGTCTGCTTCAGCAAATAGAAAATGAGCAGCACGAAAATGATCTTGATCAAACGTGCATATGTCAGTTTTTTATTCAACCGTTTCAAAAAGTCGTTTCGCATGGGCACCTCATTTCTTTCTGTTTTTTCATTTTACCATTTTTCACTGTAAAAGAAAAGGCAAAGTCATGAGCCGAATAACTTTGCCAGCAGTTTCTTTTCCCGATATTTCGGCAGCGGCGCCGCTTCCCCGCACAATCGCTTCGCTAATGCGTCAAAGCAAGCATATAGCGATTCACTCTGCATGATAGCCGCAAAATGATAATTATTGGCGCGCATCACTTCTTCATCCTCAAAGATATATCCCAAAAGGTCGATGCCCAGCCACTGTGCCGCATCTTCTAAAGACAGGGAAATCTTTTTCTCCACAAAACGGGGCTGATAGCGATTGATGATCAGATCGATCTGATCCAGTCCTTCCTTTAGCAGCAGCCCGATCACCCGATCTCCATCCTGCAAGCTCGTAACATCGAGCGTCGATACGAGCAAGACCCGCTCCACACAGGGAAGTGAACAGAGAAATCCTGATTCAATGCCCGCCGGGGTATCTAACAGCACATAGTCAAACTCGTGTTTCAACAGATCGACGACCCGCTTGATCTCCGCTGTTTTCATATCATGAATGCGCATGGATTTACATGCCGGCAGTAAATATAAATTGGCGCAGTGCTTGTCTTTTATGATCGCTTTGCGCAGCGGACATTTGCCCTCTAATACATCTTTCAGATCATAGATGACCCGATTTTGTAAGTCCATCATCAGATCGAGATTTTTTAACCCGAGATCCATATCGATCAAACAGACCCGTTTTTGTTTCATCGCCAGCATCATGCCCAGATTCAGCGTAACACTGCTTTTGCCTACACCGCCCTTACCCGATGTGATCGCGATTGCTTCTCCCATTGCTTTCCCTCCTCGGTTTGCACTTCAATGCTCCTTCTTGATAATACAGGATCAAAGGCGCATCATTTGTCATATTTTGAAAACAACTATCACAAATGCGCACCTGTGCATGGTCAAAACATCCTGCGGCGATCTTCGCGTCTTGATCAAACACATCGACCTGACCAAAAACCGTTCCCAGCACATAAACGTCTTTCAGACAGGTTACATAGCAGTCTTTCGGCACGTCCTGAAGCAGCAGTACCCGATCGCGATAAAAATACTGTTTGCCGGGATAAAGGCTCGTTTCTACGATCATCAGATCATCTTTTTGTTCCTGATCAAACCCCATACAGAGCGCGCCGCTTGTTTCACAGATATGAAAGATCCTTTCATAATCCGCTTCACTTAGACACCCTTCGACATCAAAAAAAACCGGAAACCGCTCCCCTGCGTGTGCAGCACATGCTTCCAGTTTTTGCTTCAGCTGCGCAAAGAACGATGTTTGTTCCCTGCATGTTCCTTTTACGACGTAACCGCCGTTTACCGCTTTGATAAATACTTCATCCATTCGATCTTTTCTTCCTTTCGGATCCGCTTTTCCTTGCTGAGCAGATAATCGTCCTTGATACGTATCATGCTGACTAAGACAAATACCATGAGCGCATTCAGCGTCAGCGTCAGAAATTCACGATTCACAAACCATTCGCCGACAGAAAGCGATGTCTGATCCATGATCCTCATGATACAGTATAACATGCCCTCTTTGACGAAGATTGTCGTAATACATAAAATGATCGATTCAAAGATCGTTTCCGTCATATGCTTGCGCCAGATACAGACAAGCCATGCGATCAGGATATAAAGAATAAAATTGATCAGATACGTGTTGGCATAGAAAAAATCATAAAACAAGCCGAAACAGCCGGCTAACAGCACGGCATCCAACAACTGATATTTACGCAAAGTCAAGACCAGCGCACAAAAGCCCAGACTTGCGATGAAGATAAAATCATCCGGTGCATAACTGATCGGAAATAACATGCTCAGTGCCGAATCTACCAGGAAGCAGACAAAAATAAACAGTGCGTCCATCCTCATCTTAATTCGCCTCCGTATCATTCAAAACAGCCACGTATAAAAAGGAATCGAATTTCGCCGCCGGCGTAACAAATACCGTCTTTCCCATCTGGTTGTCCATTTCTTCCACCGAAGCGATCTCGCCGATGGAAAGCCCGCTTGGATAAAGGCCGCCAAGTCCGGATGTCGTAACCTGCATCCCTTTGGTCACATTCTCATTTTGGGTAAATAATCTGATCAAAAACAAGCCTTTCGCTTCATCATAATATTCCAAGATGCCTTCGGCGCTCTCTGTATCACTGATGGAAACACGTACACTGACCCGTTCGCTGCGATCTTCACTGGTAAGCAGCTTGACCGTAGACGTCTTGTAATTGACATCCTGCACTTTGCCGATCATCCCATCAGCGCTCACCACTGCCATATCTGCCTGGATGCCATCGCTTTCGCCTACATCAATGGTAATGAGCGCATTCCAGCCATCCGCATCGCGTTTGATGACATTGGCGCTGATCGGCTCATACTGCGCATTGCGATCGATCATATCCAACAGCGCATTTTTTTCAGCAAGCTCACGCTTCAACTGTTCATTTTCCAAACGATATTTTTTCTGCTTGGACAATTCTTCCCGCAGTTCGTCATTTTCTTCCTGCACATACCAAAGCTGGGCCAGATCTCCCATCCAGTTTTTCACCAGCTCAGCGGGATGTGAGATCAAAGCATAATTCAGCATCGTAAAACCGTCATACCCCAGTTTGGCGATCAAATTCCCGTTTTGCATCGACTTGGTAATCGCCCCGAACATGATAAAAAAGGCAATCACACCCATGAGTATTTTTTGTGTTCTTGTGAATTTCGACATCCTGCTTCACCTGCTTTACTGCATTTATTATAAAGGGAAAACAGTTTCGGCGCAACTAGAAAAATGCCGCTATCCTTTCAATAGATCCAGTGCCCTGAGACTGCAATAACCTTCTTTGGTAACGATCAAATGATCCAGCAAATGAATTCCCATCATCTCCCCCATCTGCACGATCGCCTGCGTCGTTTGAATATCCTGCACGCTCGGCGTCAAGGAACCGGCAGGATGATTATGCGCCACGATGATCTTGCTTGCCCCATATACCACCGCTAAACGATAAATCTCTTTCGCGGATATGATTGAAGCATGATCACTGCCGCGAAACAGGATCTGATGCTTCAAAATACAGTTTCCGTGATCTAGATAAATGACGACAAAATGTTCCTGTGAGGCATAGGCGATCTTCGCTTTCAGCCATTCTACTAAATGCTTGGGATGCTCGATCTTGACAGCGCTTTGGCGCATCTCATCCTCGCTCATGCGCCGGCTCAATTCAACGGCAGCCAAAAGAGAGAGCGCCTTTGCGCATTTGATTCCCTTAAAAGCGGTCAGATCGGCGATCGTCAAAGCCTGTAACGCGGCAATCGTTCCCACCTGCGTCAAGATCTGATCCGCCAGCTCCAGTGAAGAAACGCCCTTCGTGCCACTTCCCAAGATCACGGCCAGCAGATCACGATTGGATAATTCCTCGACCCCGTTTCGCAGCGCTTTCTCCCGCGGCCGTTCATTCTGATTCAGTTCCTTTACTTTCATGATCGATCCTTTCAAAGACTTCAGCATAGTCTTTGCGTTCGATCGCTTTGATCATCTCTTCATCGTTAGTCTTTACTTCCTTAAAAACGTACGGATACCCGTTCTCTTCCAGTATTTTCTGTACGTTCTTCGTTTCTTTTTTGTCCGTTGAAATACCGCAGATGACCGCTTTGATATCGTCCTGCTCACGAATGCGCGCGGCAATATCCAGTTTTTCCAGTGCCGCGATCGTCGCATCCGCACCCTCTTGTTTTTCAAACAGACCGACCTGATTGAAATAAAGCACGACACTGTCACTTTCTGCACTTTCCATTGATTGAAACATTATGTAATAACCAACTGAGAACAACAAAGCCATACTGAACGCAACTGCATAAATCAACCGTTTGTTTCCCATGATCTCACCTCATTTAAGACTATGCTGAACGAGGCAAAATTTAGAACGTGCTAACCCCAGCGAAAATCTAATCCAAACAGCTTGAAGCGTCCTCTGCTGCTGGTCGCAACTTTATAGATCGCAGCCGCTCCCGCACCGATGGCGATCCAAACATACCATGTCATATTCATCACCTCCTGTGATCTACCATATGCGTACCTCATCCCGAAAAACCTATCACTTTTGACGGGGAAATGCGATTTTCTGATTTCTTTCTAAATAACGCTTGAAATTTCATTTCTTTTGTTATATACTAGTCTAGCATTAGCTATGACTCCTTAGCTCAGCTGGCAGAGCAACTGACTCTTAATCAGTGGGTCCAGGGTTCGAATCCCTGAGGGGTCACCAGTTTGTAAAAACAAGAAGCTGTAACAAGAATAGAAGCGAATGGATCTATTTGATTACAACTTCTTTTTTTATTTATGATCGCTTCCTGTTATGGAGCGCATAATGGATCCCTAACGCTTAAAAACGAGCACCACAGACAAGAAAAGTTCTTTTCATCTTGACAAACAATCAAAAAATCAGTAGACTTATGGAGTACATCAGGAGACTTGTCCGAGTGGTTTAAGGTGCGATGTTGGAAGCGTCGTGTGGTTCACGCCACCATGAGTTCGAATCTCATAGTCTCCGCCAGATGAAAAGCACCGCTGCATGACAGCGGTTTTTTATATGCTTTCGCTCGCTCCCATTGACAGCAATCACTTTCAATGCTATTCTTTCAGCGTTTCCCCTCATCAAAGGAGGTATCTATGCGCACCAAACAATTAAACAGCTCCCTTTCTTTACAATTTGGAGGCGGCAGTGAGGAATGGATCGAATTTGCATGCCCATGCGGGAACGGCAAGATCATCGAACAGCACTGCAGCATTCTCGGCGTCTATGAACATGACGTTACCATTATCTGCGATCATTGCAAACAAAACTACACCTTTGATCTAAGCAAAGGGATCCGCGCCTGGGAGCTGATTGAAAAATAACTTCTTTCATTTTTTCACTGATTTCATTTTCTTGACGATCCTCTATAAAAATGATTGAAAATTTTTCCAATCTATCCTAAAATAGCATATGGCAGGAGGGGAGCCAATCAAAATAGAAGGAAAATGATAAGGAAGGTAGTAAGAAACATGAAACACACGATTCAAAAATTAAGCGGTATGGTAGTGCTGTTGGCATTGACGCTTGCTTTGGTTGCCTGCGGCAGCAACAACCAATTTGACGAAGTAGATGAAACAGTGAAAAAGGATGCAGTCGCAGCCGCAAAAACTTATGTCGATATGGAAAAGCCCTATTCCAGCTTATCCATCAACATCTATTCCGATTTCTCTGAGCTTTTAAGAGAATGTGAATCAGATACCGATGAAGCATACGTATATGCCGCATATTATGTAATGTCCTTAAGCGAAGCCCGCTTAAATGAAGCGTCTGATCAGAAAGCGGAGAAAGCCGCCTATCAAGCCTTAAAAGAAGCAGATGATGAAGAAATGCTGCTCGATATGGCAGATAAAGGCAAACAGGCATACGAAGCAAACTATTAAGATTTCATATGAAAAAGCATATGTCCCTCCATATGCTTTTTTATTATACTTTTATTGTTCGATCTGTTTTAGGGCATCAAACCATGCTTCATATAATTGTGTTTCCTTGATCGTACGATTGGCGTTGCTGGTAGAAGGCAGTTTGATCACCTTGAGCGGCAGATCGGGAAAATGCTTATGCAAAAGCTGTGCCGCCTTACTGCCGTTACAAAGGATCACTTGGATCTTGGGATAGCGTTGGCAAAAGGCGTGCAGGTCATTGGGGATCACTTTACGGATCGCGCTATCCAACGAGCCTTCTCTTTCACAGTAAGCGATCACGTCCCAAAGCGCCAAATGATGCTGGCGGATGATCGTGCATTTTGCTTCATAACTTTGTATATCTGCCTGATAATAAGCCGCTAAGATCTTCCAAAAGCGATTTTGCGCATAACCATAGTATTCCTGCTTCGATAAAGAAACCACGCTGGGCATGCTGCCGACGATCAGCGCCTTCGGTGTTTTCGATACGATCGGCGCAAATCCCTTTAACATTGTTCTCCGTATAGGTCATGCACACCGGCCTCAGTAATACGCACTTTTACAAAGCAGCCCGGTTCCAGTTCTTCCTTGGCCTGAAAGGTAATCGAACCATCTACCCCATCGGGTGCACTGTTATAGCCGCGTCCACGATACGCTCCGCTCAAACCATCCCGCTTTTCTACCAGCACTTCCATCACTTCCCCGATATGTGCTTCCATATTGGCTTTCGAGATCTCCTTTTGCAGTGCCATCAATCGATCTAAGCGTTCCTGTTTCACCGCCTCATCGATCTGTCCATCCATGTCATACGCCGCCGTATCTTCCTCTTTTGAATAGGGAAAAGCACCTAGGCGATCAAAACGCATCTCTTTCATAAAGGCAAGCAGTTCCTCAAAGTGATGCGATTCTTCTTGTGGGAAGCCGACGATAAAGGTAGTGCGGATCGTCGGATGCGCAAATACATCACGAATCAATGCAATCGTTTTCTTTACCTCTTCGATCATACCGCGTCGATTCATCTTTCTTAACATCTCATCATTTGCATGCTGCAAAGGAATATCAAAATAAGGGAGCACATGCGGCAGCTTTGCCATGCCCTTGATCAACGCTTCATCAATTTCATCCGGATACATATACAAAACGCGGATCCAGTGAAATAAACCAAGCGCCTCCAGTTGTTCCAGCAAAGTCAAAAGCATACCTTTCCCATACAGATCCACACCGTATTTCGTCGTATCCTGTGCGATCAAAACCAGTTCTTTCACGCCCTGACCTGCCAACTGCTTCGCTTCCGCGATCAGCTGCTCCAATGGATAAGATACATTATCACCGCGGATCAAAGGAATCGCACAGTACGTGCAATGATTGGAACAGCCTTCCGCGATCTTCAAATACGCGCTCCATGGCCTGCTGCTCAATACCCGCTCACTATCCCAAAACCGCATGCATCCCTGATCATGCAATACCGCTTTTAAGATCTCATCGATCCGCTCATAATCACGAATCGCAATGACCGCATCAATTTCGGGTATCTCCTCTTGCAGGGCTTTTGTATAACGCTGCGCCAGACAACCGGTTACGATCAGTTTTTCACAGCTTCCCTTTTGCTTATACTGCGCCATTTCAAAGATCGTTGCGATCGCTTCTTCCTTCGCCGATTCGATGAAACCGCACGTATTGATGAAGATCGCCTGCGCCTTGGCGGGATCCTGCACCAGCGTGTGCCCATTCGCCCGCAAAACGCCCATGATCCTTTCACTGTCTACTAAATTTTTAGAACAACCTAAACTCACGAATCCGATTTTCATATGCGCATCTCCTCTGTCTGTTTTTGTCATATCTGTCAAACAGCGTCATTATATCATAATCGTATCAGTTTGGTATAGAATAAAATTATGCTACAATAAAGAAGTAGTAAAGGAGGTTCCAAATGAAAGTATTAGCTTATAACGTAAGAGAAGACGAAGTCGATTATTTCCACGCATTCGCAAAACAATATGACCTTGATGTGCGCTGCACGATCGATTCCTTTAATGCCGAAAGCGCCTATCTGGCGAAAGGCCATGATGCCATCGTCATTCAGGGAAACTGCATTGCCGATCGTCCCGCATTAGAAAAGCTGAGCCAGTATGGCGTCAAGATCTTAACGACGCGCTGTGCCGGCGTTGACAAGGTGGACTTAGAGGCCGCAAAAGCGCTGTCTATTCAGTGTATGAACGTACCGGCCTATTCCCCTAACGCCGTGAGTGAATATACGCTGACGCTCGCCTTAGCAAGCATCCGCAATCTGCCTCAGACCTTAAAGCGTATGGAGCATTATAACTTCTCCATCAAAGGCCTGATCGGCACAGAGCTGCGCAATATGTGCATCGGTATCATCGGCACCGGCCGCATCGGTTTTGAAACGATCAAGAATTTCAGCGGCTTCAGCGATCACATCATCTGCTATGACAACTATCCAAACGAAGACGTCAAGCAGTATGCGACTTATGTATCGCTGGAAGAATTATATGCGAAAGCGGATCTGATCTCGATCCACTGCCCGATGACACAGGAAAACTATCACATGATCAATCGGGAAACCATTGCCAAAATGAAAGAGGGCGTCGTTTTGATCAACACTTCAAGAGGTGCGCTCATTGATACCAATGATGTGTTGGAAGCCTTAGACAGCGGCAAGATCGCCAAAGCCGCTTTGGATGTCTATGAATATGAAAACGGGCTTTACTTAAAAAACAATATGATCGACGACATCAAGGATCCACTGTTAAAACGGTTGATCCAGCATGATCGAGTCATCATTACCCCGCACATCGCCTTTTACAGTGATGAAGCGGTAAAAAACATGGTCGAGATCGCTTTGCAGAACTTAAAGGAAATCGAAGCAAGCGGTCATTCCAAAAACGAACTGTTTACTTTGTAAAAGAGGATTTTCCTCTTTTTCTTTTGGTTTCTTTCCTTTATAATGGAAAAGAAAGAAGGAATGCTATGACTTATCTATTAGAAGGCAATATTTCCGTAAAGGCAGCGCTGCTTTCTCCTTATCGAGAAGTGATCGAGGTCATCGTCGATCAAAACAAGCGTGATCGTGATCTGGCGTTTATCATTAGAACGGCCAAAAAACAAAACATTGCGGTTACGCCGATGACCCGTGAGGAAATCGATCAGCTGGCAGATGGTACAACGCATGGCGGCTGCATCGCCAAATGCCAAGCACGCACCTTTCAGAGCTTAGAACAGGTCGATCAGAAAGAAACGCTGTTTTTGGCGCTGGTAGAAGGTGTGGAGGATCCTTATAATTTCGGTTATGTACTGCGCAGCCTTTATGCGGCTGGATGCGATGGGGTACTGATTCCTAAGCGCAACTGGACAAGTGCAGCAACGATCATCGCCCGCGCTTCCGCAGGTGCCAGTGAGTATTTGCCGCTCATCGTCATGGAAGATCCACTGCACACTTTAACGGAACTGAAACAAAGAGCGATCGCCCTTGTCTGTGCGGAACGCAAAGATGCCTGTTCCTTATATACTTATACTTTCCCAAAACGCGTCTGTATTGCGATCGGCGGTGAGATGCGCGGCTTATCCAAAAATGTCAAAGACGCTGCTGATCAAAACGTGTATATCCCTTATCGCCAATCGTTTCGCAATGCGCTCAACGCAGCCGGTGCAGCGGCGATCTTCGCCTTTGAATGGCTAAGACAACATCAGGATCAATAAAAAAGGTAGGCTTCTTGCTCGTGAAGCGTACCTTTTTTTAGAAGTGTCCGTTGTTTTCCCGATGATCGGTAATATGATAGATCCGCTTTGCCCCAAACAGCTTGACCAGCACATACAGCAGCAGAAAATACAAAGCATACACTGCGATCAGCAAGATCAAAAACTGAAGCGCCTGCGGCAAGCTTCCTGCTTCCAGTATGTAATACAGTACGCCGGCAAAGAAAAACAGCGTGATTCCCAATAAGAAGTGAACGACCATCTTCGGCTCTGCCATGATAACATGACCGCATTTCTCACAAACATGACGGCTTTTCAAGCGTAAAATGGCATGTGGGATCGCTTTTCCACAGTTAGGACAGACGATTTTACAGTTCAGCATTGTCTTTTCACCTCTATTTCCTGATTCATCTTAACAAAAACAAGAAAGAAACGCAACTGCAAGCAGGAAATAAAAAAGCATCTGCCTTTTGCAAATGCTCTAGTCCGCGAACAGATAGCCGCAGAAAATATAGATCATATTGATGAAGAAAGCATCGATTCCGAAAAACTGAAACGTTTCTGCAATCAGTGCGATGCGGATATAGCCCAGCTGAATGAGCAGCAGCAACACCATGATCAAAATAGCCAATATTTTCTTGAATACCGAAGGATTGCGGCGTTTACGGCTTTTGTTAAGCGACATCCCGAATAAGAACAGCGCAAGCACGATGATGATCGTGATCACCGTTGTCTGATAAGGAATGTGAATATACTGCTGAAACAATTTTACGATAAGAGCGGATAATGCAATGATCGCTGCCGGATATCCCAGTCTTTTTACATCATCCATCACTAGTCCACCATTTCTACACGCTGCATGACATCGCCGCCGCGCATCTTCAAAACTGCTTCTAAATTATCCGTAACCTTGCCGAACACCGTATGTACCCCATCTAAATGCGGCTGCGGTTCATGAACGATGAAGAACTGACAGCATCCCGTATCCTTGCCGCGATGTGCCATTGACAAAGCGCCGCTCACATGACGATGCGGATTGTTCTTGGTTTCACAGGGAATCGTATAACCGAGATCACCGCTGCCATCTCCATAAGGACAGCCTCCCTGCGATACGAAGCCGGGAATCACCCGATGGAACGTCTTTCCGTCATAATAATGCTTGTTGATCAAGTCAATGAAGTTTTTTACCGTGATCGGTGCATCGTCTTCATATAATTCAAAAGGGATCACTTCCCCGTTTTCCATTACGATCTTGCCATGTCGAATCATTGTATCTCCTGCCTTTCTATTTGAGCATTATACCACAATTTCTCACACCAGTAAAACTACCTGCGCGCTATTTAAGAAACGAATGCGCCGCCCCGCAAAGATCTCATTGCCAAATACGCCGTCTAATAGGATGCCCGCATACATATCACAGCGTCCGCTGATCACGCCCTGTAAATGGATCTCAGCGCGGTCTACCTGCATACAAACTTCCTTTACATAAGCAGTTTCCATTCGTTCTAGTCCATGTACGCCAATGCCCATCGTCTTGATCGTACCGCTTTGTTGAAAAGGATTGCCCGACATGTTTTTCGCGGCGAGCCAGCCGATCGACGCACCGGTATCAATACCGAAATAATACTGCTTTTCTCCATCCAGCGCCACCACGACCGGAAAGGTGCCGCTTATAAAATTACGATGAAGGAAGCGATGCGTATTTTTTAAGACATGAAAGACATGGGCAATCGTATCGATCTCAAAGTCTAATTCATGTAAAAGATCCCAGCCGATGATGCCATCCATCCGCGTCAAGGGAATCTTTGTGTGAGGAATGCAGAAATCCTCATCACGCAGCATGATCATCGGATAGTCATAATAAGCGATCTTGCCCAGATAAAGCTTTCTTACCACATAGCCGTTTCGTTCCTGCTGCTTCCCGCTGATGCTGCTGAGCGATAAACTGCCGCTGCATGCCGCAAGCCCCAAGCGTTCCGCCACGCTTTGGCGAATCCCGCTGACCTGTGCGCCGGTATCGATCACAAAGCGAAACAGCCTTCCCTCCACTTTGATCTTGATCGTATAAAGACCGCTGAACGTACGCTTGCAAGGCAAAGAGAACTGCTCCTGATAAACGACCTTGCGCGTCTGTAAATCGCCCGCCAGCTCCTTTCGCATTCTTTCAAATGAATGCTGCCTGCTGTATGCTTCAATACCGGAAAGGATCGTCTGATATTGTTCATCTTCTTGAATTTTGCGGAATGCGACGGTTTTTACCTCACATGTATGGATCATCTGTTCACCTCATCTGCTAGTTTCATACACACGCTGCCTTTTATGAACAGGCGCAGCGTCAAAACTCATTGTACTTGCTTTTTATTGTATCATAATCGCGATTGCCTTGAAACAAATATGTTATAATAGTAAAAACAGGAGGATTGATTCATGAAATTAAATGAAAAACAGTTGGTCATGCAAAGCGTACAGGGACGCATCCATCATCCGACGATGAGCGGAAACGGCTATCGGGTCGGATATGACGGTATCGGGCGTATTCCGATGGCAACGGGCGGCATCACTTATAACTTCGCGGTCGGCGATTGCTGCATGGGAATCGCAGGTGATCATGTGGAACCGGGCATCAGCCTGAAAAACGCCGATCCCAAAGAAAATGCGGCGTTGATGGCATTTGCCTGCATCGGCAACCGCGCAAAAGTCATCAGCGGTGATGCAAAAGGAGCGATCGGTTATGTAAGCGGGAAACACGGCGGCATCGATCATGTCTTGATCTGTTTCCCAAAAGCCGATTTGGAAAACATGGCGGTCAATGATCAGATCTTGATCTATGCGCATGGACAGGGATTAAAGCTCTTAGAGCATGAAGAGATCCATGTCATGAACATCGACCCCGCTTTATTGAAACAGATACCGATACAGGAGGATAAAGCGTATCTCAGCGTGCCTGTCGTAACGAAGGTGCCGGCAGCGCTCATGGGTTCAGGTCTTGGCAGCGCAACGATGATGAACGGCGATTATGACATCATGACGATGGATCCGCAGGCCTGTGAACAATATCATCTCAACGATCTGAAATTCGGCGATCTCGTGCTGATCCAAGATCATGACAATTTCTATGGACCGCATTATCGAAAAGGCGCGGTATCCATCGGCGTCATCGTACACAGCGATTCCTTTACCAGCGGTCATGGACCGGGCGTCGTCATCATCATGACTGCCAAAAGCGCAGTATTAAAAGGACATCACGATCCAAATGCCAATATCGCAAACTGGATCGCCGATGCCTCTAAATAAACAAAAACGCGTATTGTCCTTGCATGCAGACAAAGCGCGTTTTTCCTTTTCTTTTGCAATAAAAAGTCATCTGTCCAAAACAGATGACCGTTTTTTTAATCGTTGCGGTTGCCTAAGATCGTCAAGATCCGCAAGAACAAGTTAATGAAATCCAGATACAGTTCAAAAGCCGAATACAAAGCCAAATGCTTCAGCATTTCCCCATCACCGACATAACGGTAATAGTTATTTTTTAATTTCTGCACATCATAAGCCGTAAGTCCGGTAAAGATCAAGATACTGATGCCGGAAAGCATCATGATATAGCGATCCAGATCCAAAAAGAAGATACCGATCACTTCTACTAAGATCAAAACGATCAATCCGGTAAAGCAGATCGTTCCAAGCTTTGTCAGATCCGCCTTCGTCGTAAAGCCGATCATCGTCAATGAGCCGAAATAAACCGCCGTTACGCCAAACGCAAAGAAGATCGTTCCCGCGTCATAAGCATAGCCCAGTGTAGAAAAAGTAAAGCCGGTGATCGCACAGTACACGGCAAACAACACCATTGCACTGGTGTAATTCATGTTATATAAATTTTTGCTGAAGGCGATGACCACACCAAATTCGATCAAGATCAGAAATAAGTAAGAGAAGCTGCCCATCGACAACAACGCTCTCAACGCAAATCCGCTCTCATAGCAGAAAAAAGCGATCACTGCCGTAATCAGCAGTCCAAGCCCCATGATCGAAAATGTCTTCATGGCATGTTTTTGCAAGGACAATCCCTGATTTTGATTTTGAATAGCAGAATTCTGTTCAAACATACGTATTCCTCCTTTTCCTATAGTATACCCCAATTTCGCTTATTTGGAAACACCTTTGCGAAAAACGTGCCTTCCCTGTTTCAGCGAACAGCATTTGCACTTGTCAAGATCGAAAAAGAGCGATGGTTTTTATAAGCCATCGTCCTTTCTTATATCTACTATTTATATCAGCGTGCCTGTATCTTGGCATGGAAGCCATGTGCGAAGAGGGTGTCTAACAGCTGGCCGATATGTGCTTCACTGGTGGTTTCGATCATACAGCGCACGGTACAGATGCCGCTTAACATATCATCAGAATAACGATTGTGATCGACACTTACGACATTGGCGCCCGACGTGCTGATCAAGTGCAGCAGCTTGCTTAAATTGCCCGGTTTATCGACTAACGGCACATCTAAGATGACTTTTCTTCCGGTCTTCATCAATCCCAGATCGATGATCTTGGATAAAAAGTTCACGTCGATATTGCCGCCGGACAATACGGCTACACAATTTTTACCATGCAGATCCAGTTTTTCAAACATCGCTGCCGCAACTGAAACCGCACCGGCTCCTTCTGCCACCATCTTCATTTTTTCTAACAGCGTCAATATGCCGGCCGCGATCTCATCTTCACTTACCGTAATGATGCCATCCAAATAGGTTTTACAAACTGCCAAGGTCTGATCGCCCGGCGCCTTCACCGCAATGCCATCGGCAATCGTAGCCGCATTTTCCAGCTTTACGATCTGTCCTGCCGCAAGTGATGCCTGCATGCTGGCAGCGCTGCCTGCTTCCACACCATACACCTTGCAATCCGGTTTGATATGCTTCATCGCATAAGCGATACCGGAAACCAAGCCGCCTCCGCCCACCGGCACCAGCACGACATCGACATCCGGCATGCGTTCATAGATCTCCAAAGCGATCGTACCCTGTCCTGCCATGATATAGGGATCGTTGAACGGTTCGATAAAAACCGCATCGGTCAGGGTCTGTAAGTTTTTCGCATATTCATAAGCGTCATTGAACGTATCTCCCTGCAGCTCCACCTTGACACCGTAGCTGCGCGTCGCTTCGATCTTGGAAAGCGGCGCGGTCTTAGGCATGACGATCGTCCCCTTGATGCCCATTTCTTTGCACGCATAGGCGACGCCCTGCGCATGATTGCCGGCACTGGCTGCGATCACACCGCGTTTTTTCTGCTCCTCGCTTAGCTTCGATAAGCGATAATAGGCGCCCCTTAGCTTAAATGCCCCGGTCAATTGCAGGCTTTCCGCCTTGATCCATAAATGTTCCTGAATTTTATCCGCCCGCACCAGCGGCGTACGGCTGATGATCGGCTGCAATACACGCTGTGCTTCTTCGATCAGTTCCATTGTCAGTGTTGTCATAATTTCACTCCTCATCCTGCATCTATTGTAGCGCATTTTGATCGAAATGAAAATGTGAAATCAATTGAAATGAGCAAAAGAGAACGCCTTTTTTCTTTTACAGCGTTTTGGTGATGTAGTGCTTCATAGAACCATTGACCGCCCTTGTAAGATCACGTCCGCGACACACTGCCATCCGATAGGCGATCACCTGTGCAGCCGTAATATATTCGATCGGCGCAAAGGTGCGGTTTGCCGCCTGAAAATATAAATCATGCGAATCACTTGCCAGATCGCCGATCACCGCGCAGAAACCGATTTCTTTTTTCAAAAAACGGGCGATCGCTTTGACTTTTTCTTCATCTTCTCCGCTCTTGCCAAACAGGAAAAAGCCGATTTCCGATGAAAAGGCGTTCTGCGGTCCATGGATCATCTCCTCTAACTCATAGCTGCGCGTTACGATCGGCACCATTTCCATCGCTTTGATATCCGCTTCCATGCAAACCGGATACAGATCGCCTGCTCCGCCATACATCAGCGCGCTTTTTCGCATCAAAGAAAACTGATGCGCATCAAACCACGCCATCGCCTCTTCACGACGCTGATCCAGATTGCCGATCGTATCGCGCAGTTTTTTTTCATAACCGTCTGCCTGCTTTGCGCTGATCGTGCCATTTGCCTCAGCAAGCGCGATGCCCATTAACCAAAGCGTTGTTACGGTCGCTGCATAACCGATCGTACGGTAAATAAATTCTTCCTTTTCACTGCCCATTTCCAGCGCCACATCCGCCAAAGCGGCAATCGGTGCCTGCACATCCTCACAGATCGCACAGTTTAATAAATGCGCATCCTTTACTTTGCGCAAGCCTTCATATACAAGCCGTGTGCTGCCGCCCTGTGAAATAAAGACATAGAGCGCATCTTTCTTTAATTCCTCATAGTTGTAATGCAGAAATACGTTTGGATAATAGAAACGCACCCGATAGCCCAGCTTTTCTAAAAAGATCCGTGCCGTAAAAGCACTGTTGTAAGAAGTGCCGCTTGCCACAAACACCAGATCTCGACATTCTTTTGGCACATACGCTCCTAACTCTTGAAAGCGTGATGCACGCTGATCCACGATCTTCGTCAAAAGGGAAGGGATCCGCTCAATACAATTTAGTAATGTTGTCATAACAATTCCTCCGTTCCCCTTTAGTATATAACGAATGCGTGTAAAAGAAAATAGCGGTCAGTTATTTTAACCATGCGGGAGCGGTACTTCCCGATACTGCAGCAGTTCGCTTACCGTTACAAACTGATAGCCTTCCTCTTTTAACTGGGAAAGGATCGCCTTCAGTGCTTCGACAGTGCTGGGATACATATCGTGCATCAGGATAATATCGCCATCTCTTACCTCCTTCAGCACTCTGGAAGTGATCTGCTGTGCATCGCGCAGCTTCCAGTCCTGTGTATCCACGCTCCACCCCGCATAAAGCAGATCGTTTTCACTCATACAGGCATCTACGACATCATTATGACTGCCATAAGGAGGTCGAAGCAGTTTGGGCGCTTTGCCGGTTATCGCCTGCAATGCCGCTTGTGATCTGGTGATTTCTTCTTCGATCGCACTTCTCGATAAAGTCGTTAATTGCTTATGCGAATACGTGTGATTGCCGATCTCACTGCCCTCTAAGATCATACGCTGCAACAGTTCCGGCGCCAGATTGGCACGGCTGCCCAGAATAAAGAATGTCGCACAGGCCTGTTCCTCTTGCAATACATCGAGGATCGCACCGGTATAGCGCGGCAGCGGTCCATCATCAAAAGTGATCGCCACCATCGGTTTATCCGGATCGATCAAGCGCAGCGGCTCATTCAAAACATCATCATACGGCACGATCGTCTGCACCGTTTCCTTTTCCATCGTTTCATCGATCATCTCATAACCCAAACAAACCTGCACGGCAAAAGGATAAAGCATATCCTGATCAAAATACAGCTTCAGCTGATCCTTTTTCAAAACAAAACAGGCAAAATTCTGCGGCAGTGTTTCCGAACCGATCGAAAAAGCGAGACTGTCGCTTTGCTCCGGATAACGGTTACGCAGCTGTTCTCTGCTTAACTGTGCGATTTTCGCAAAGCCGCTTTCGCCAAATACATCCTCCAGATCAAAAAAATCACTTTGTTTCAAATCATAATGAATCGCGTGATAAGTCGTTTTGCTTGTATCATCAAAGCGCGTTTCCACCTGATATAAAATCGAAATATAGCGTTCTTCCTTCAAATACGATTTCCAGTCGATCGTCAGCTCCGCATTTTCTGCCTGTTTCGCCTCCTTGATAAAGTCCTTTTTTAGCTGTTTGACCAGCTGCTCGCTTTTGTCATTGATCGCTTCGATCTCACAGTGGATGCTGTGGATATAATAATGATAATGTTCTCCTTTTCCGATATCCGCCGCACTCTCGCCGTATTCATGGATCGGATCACTGTTCTGCTTCACTTCATAGCGGACACAGCCGCAAAGAAACAGCATACAAAAAAGACAGATCCGCGCTTTTTTCCCCATTTGATCACCTTTATGCTAAAGCATATGAACAAAGATGCGCTTTTCATGTATCAAAGTGAAAAAAATTTGTATTTCTCGGTCATTTGTTTTATCATAGTATCGGTATTTTATAAAGGTGGAATCAATATGAATGAAAAACAGAAAATGATCAATTTAGCCGTGATCGCCCATGTCGATGCCGGCAAATCAACCTTGGTAGACGCTTTCTTACGGCAAAGCGATGTCTTTCGCGCCGGTGAGGAAGTCGTGGAATGCGTAATGGACAGCAATGATCTGGAACGAGAACGCGGCATCACGATCTACTCAAAAAACTGCTCGATCACCCATGACGGCGTGAAGATCAATATCGTCGATACACCGGGACATGCGGATTTCTCCAGCGAAGTGGAACGTATCATCAAGACCGTAGATACGGTGATCCTATTGGTCGATTCCAGTGAAGGGCCGATGCCGCAGACCCGCTTTGTATTAAGCAAGGCGTTAGAGCTGGGGTTAAAGCCAATCTTGCTTATCAATAAGATCGATAAAAAAGATGCCCGGCCAAATGAAGTGGTCGATGAAGTATATGAACTGTTTTTAGAGTTAAACGCAACCGATGAACAGCTGGACTTTCCGATCCTTTACGGCATCGCCAGAGAAGGCATCGTACAGTATGATCTGGATACGCCAAGCAATAACATCGAACCCTTATTTAAGACGATCCTCAAACATACGCCATGTTATCCGGATAAAGATGAAGAAGCGCTGCAGGTACAGATCTCCGCGCTTGCCTATGACAATTTCATCGGCCGTCTGGGCATCGGGCGGGTTTACAGCGGTATTTTGAAGGAAGGCATGTCCGTTGCCATCTGTGATGATGAAGGGCATGTACGCAATAAAGCGATCTCACAGCTCTTTGTTTATCAGGGACTAAAGCGGGTAGCCGTCAAAGAAGCACACAGCGGCGACATCGTCGTCATTGCCGGCATTGCCGATATTTCGATCGGAGAAACGCTTTGTATGCCGGATCAGATCTTGCCGATGCCTTCGATCAAGATCGAAGAACCGACACTTTCGATGAATTTCATCGTCAATAAATCACCGTTTGCGGGCCAGTCCGGCAAATATGTAACATCCCGCAACTTAAAAGAACGGCTGGAAAAAGAACTGGAAGTCAATGTCGGATTAAAAGTGGAAGCAACCGACAGTGCAGACTGCTTTAAGGTAAGCGGACGCGGCGAGCTGCACATTTCCATCTTATTGGAAAATATGCGCAGAGAAGGCTATGAGGTAGCCGTTTCCAAGCCGGAGGTCATCCTGCATAAAGATGAAAAGGGACATACCGTGGAACCGGTAGAAGAAGTGATCGCTTTATCGCCGAGCACCTACAGCGGCACGATCATCGCAAAGCTGAACTTACGCAAAGGGGTCATGGTCGATATGGACGATGACGGCAGCTATTGCAAGATCACTTATCATGTGCCGACCAGAGGACTGCTTGGTTATCGCAGCGAATTTATCAATGATACAAGAGGAGAAGGCACGCTGGTATGCCGCCTGATCGGTTATGAGGAATACAAGGGTGAGATCCCGCAGCGCACCAACGGCGCTATGATTTCAACCGATACCGGCTCTGCCATGACGTATGCCTTATGGAATTTACAAGAGCGCGGTACCTTGTTCATTTCACCGCAGACCGAAGTATATGAAGGCATGATCATCGGAGTGAGCGCCCGCAATGTCGATATGGACGTCAATCCGCTCAAAAATAAAAAATTGACCGCGATCCGTTCCAGCGGCAATGACGAGGCGATGCGTTTAACGCCGCCAAAGATCATGACCTTGGAAGAAGCGTTGGAATTCATCAATGACGATGAACTGGTGGAAATCACTCCGGATACGATCCGCCTGCGCAAAAAAGGACTGACCCCGCAGGAACGCCGTCAATATTATCGTGAAAAGATGAATGCAGAAGAACTAAAATAGAGGCGCAAGCAGCGCCTCTTTTTCTATGCTTCATAATAATGCGCCTGCGCATGCCACAAGCGATGGTAAAGCCCCATTTTTTCCAACAGCTCCGCATGGGTGCCGCTTTCTACGATCTCCCCTTGATCAAACACATAGATGTGTTTTGCCATACGGCAGCTGCTCATACGATGCGAGATCATGATGCTCGTCTTATCTTTTGCCAGCATTTCCAATCGATGATAGATCTCATATTCCGAAAGTGGATCCAAAGCGGCAGTCGGCTCATCTAATACGATGAAATCACGATCATAATAAAGCGCTCTGGCAATCGCCAATTTCTGTTCTTCCCCTCCGGAAAGATCTACTCCTTCCGACTCCTCCTTACTAAGCGAGGTCGCCAAACCTTTTTCTAATTCCCGCATGCGTTTTTTTAACCCCGCACGTTCCAACTGTTCCCAAGCCTTCTCTTCATCTACCTGCAAGCCCCCGGCAATATTTTCTTTGATCGGGAAGGGAAACAGCTGAAAATCCTGAAAGACACTGGAAAAAAGCGACCAGTAGGCATTTAGATCATAGCTTTGCAAAGGCTTGCCGTTTAATAAGATCACACCACTGCTTGGCTCATATAAGCGAAGCAGCAGTTTGATCAAAGTCGTCTTGCCGGCGCCGTTCATGCCGACAAAAGCCAAATGATCCCCGCGTTCGATGCGCATCGAAACATGCTTTAATACCGGCTGATCCTGATGAGGATAGCAGAAACTCACATCTTTTAATTCCAATGATGTAAAAACAAGTGATTCCTGTTTCTTACCAGCCTGCTGAGCCGGCAAGTGCAGATAGGTCGCATACGCCTGAAAATAGCGGGCACGCAGCTGCATGCTCATGATCGAGGAAAGCCATGTGCGCAAAGCACTTGATAATTGCACGATCGCACCGCTGTAACGCATCAGTTCCCCATAAGTGATCGTCTTTGCCATAAAGCGCACCAGCACGACTCCGGCAAAAAATAGATTCATGCTCTGTGCAACAAGCTGTTCCAAACCGCCGATCACCCCAAAACGCTTTGCATAGTGATAAAACAGATTCATTAACTGATCCGCTTCTTTTCTGATGCGGCGGCTCAGCATGCCTTCCATATGATATAAACGAATATCCTTTCCCACTTGATAATCACTGCTGCAGATCTGGGAATAGTAGGCAAAGCGGCGATTACCCGCCACATTATCATAAAACTGATGCGTCAGCTCTTCATTTTTTCGTTTCATCAAAGCGATATTACAAAGCAGTACGACAGCAAACAGTACGATAAAGACAACCGGCAGATAAGCAGAATGGGCAAATTGAATCAGTGCGTTTCCCACTACGCTTTGCTTTTTTAGCATCATTACCAAGATCACAAGCGACTGGATGATCACAGCGCTGCTCTTGATAAATTCCTGCATATAATGTAAAAACCATTCGATGCCGCCACTGCCGTTTTGTCCTTCCCGCGCCTGCTGTAAATGATCTAAGGTCGCAGGATCCTCCAACAGCTCATAACGCAGATCCAGCGTATGCTTTAAGATCGTTTCTTCGATCTCATATTGCAGGCGTGTTTTCATGGTTGTCGTCTGCTTTTCTAAATAGGCGAGCAGCACCATCATGATAAAGGAAAGAAGCAGCAGGCTCCCTGCTAAGACAAGCGCCTTTTGTTCATTTTTTTCAAGAAATAAAGCATCTAATAGAAACGAGCTGAGCAAAAGGGATGCAAACGGCGCAATTGCGTTCAAAATGCCGTTTAACAGGGTAAGTGGGATACAGGAAGGCGAAACACGGTGAATCATCCGACAAGTTTCCATAAAGGCTCTGCTTTTTTTCATACTGTTTGCTCCTTTCGATAATACTGTGCCTGCACCTCATACAGTTCTGTATAACGGCCTTGCTGCGCCAACAGTTCCGTATGTGTGCCTTTTTCGATGATCTTTCCTTTTTCCAAATACAGGATCGTATCACAAAATTTCGTTGAAGCCAGCCGGTGTGAGATAAAGATCGATGTCTTATCTGTGCACATCGCGGCATATTGCTCATACAGCGCCGCTTCGGCAAGGGCATCCAGCGCTGCGCTTGGCTCATCTAAGATCAAGATCTTGCCATTATGATAAAGCGCTCTGGCAAGCATCAGTTTCTGGGTTTCCCCACCCGATAAATGAACGCCGTTTTCTTCGATCAGGTTCGTTAAAGGCGTATGGATCCCATCCGGCAAAGCATGGATCGCCTCTGCCAGTCCTGCCTGTTTCAAAGCCTCCCATACCGCCTTTTCCTCATATTCATCATCACAAGACACATTTTGTGCAAGCGGCAATGCAAATACAGCCGCATCCTGAAACACGATCGAAATCAAATCAGAACGCTGTTTGGCACTGAGCTTGGTTACCTCTACCCCATCGATCAAGACCCTGCCCCGCTGGGGCACATAAAGACCGCAAAGCAGCTTCATCAAGGTTGATTTTCCCGCACCGTTGATTCCTACCAACGCCACCTTTTCTTTGGCATGAATCGTCAGGCAAAAATCCTCGAAGATCCAGTCACCGCCCTCATAGCGGAAAGACACATGATCAAATTCGATCTTGCCGATCGGATCAGAAAGTGACAAGGTCGCATCCTTTTGCTGATACTTTTCCATGAATTGCCGATAATCGTTGATCCCGCGATGATCCATCTGCATATGATTCAATGACTTTACGAGCGCTTTGGTCCAAGTAGACAAAGAAGCAACCAAGGAAACATATAAAACAAAAGTATCCATCGCCATACCTTTCATCGCCTGATCGATCAGCCAAAGATAAGCGATCCCATCACGCAGCAGCAAAACAAACGCTTCTTTGATCTGCGCATAAAAGTATCGTTTCTGTACCTTTTGGTTCCACTTGATACAATGTGCCGATAAACGGGTAACTTTGCCCATGATCCAATCTTGCAGCTGATAAAGGCGAATGTCTTTTGCCGGATCCGGTTTCGTAAATAAAAACTGTAAACGCGAGAATAAACGCGCTTCTTTTATCCAATCCTGTTTATGCGTTTGTTCATAGGTTCTGGCACGCCGATACATGCACATCTACAAAAGCGCAACAAGTGCGAACAGAACAGAAAACAGCAGATCATCCTTGGCAATGATCAGGATATAGGCAAGCAGACCGCATAGAGAAGAAAGCGCGGTTTTTCCTTCCCGAATGATACCCTCAAATCCATACTCATTGGCATTCACAGAATACATGACTGCCTGCGTCTGTTCATCACGAATCTTAGGATTTTCCAGGTCGCTGTATGCCATGTGCAAAACCTGTTCCATCATGTCTAAGCTGTAGGTAAAGCGCAAACCGATCAAACGTGCCGCATTGTATTCGCTCAAGCGAGAACTGCCATAAGAACAAAGAAGCAGTACTAAGGCATATATACCCAGCATCGTGAAAGCCTGCGCATAAGATGACTGCGCAGCACACCAAAGCAGAAATGCAGGAAACACATTCACCAGCAATGGGAAAAGGACGGAAAACACGACCTCCAACAATAAGGTTACAAGCAGCTTTGCATCAAATGTATGAATACGCTGAAAGATCGCTTTCAGATTGTAAGCAATGGAATACATAGGCACCTCCTGATCTGTTATATAACATAACATTGTTTTATTTATCGTTATACTATCATAACATTGTTTTGTTATAAAGAGTGAATTTATCATTATTTCAACTTACATCTCTTTCTCTATGCTTTTTCTTTGCTCATGATTCTCTTTGCATGCGCAAAAAACCTCTCTGCTATACAGAGAGGTCGTGTCCGTTATTGCGTTTTACGAATATTGCGTTCATAAAATACTTCGGGGATCCTTGTAAAAAAATTTTGTTTTTTGCTGTGATAAGCGCGCATTACGAATAATGTAATTAGAATACCGCCTACAAAAGCAGACATCGTATCCGTGATCGAATCATGAACGCCCTGTGTATAATGATTGATACAGTCATTATCAAAAAAGATCAGCATCGCATATTCATAATATTCCCATAACAGTGCGATAGCCATATTGCAGGCATTGATAAAAACCAAAAAGAGCCGATAGCACTTGCGGTCCTCTAAGCGATTGCTTTGACGAATCAGATAAAAGAGGATCATCGCCGCCAATGTCGCAAATAAACCGGAACAAAAATGTACGACCTTATCAAAGAAGAACAGCGAATAACCGCCTAAGCAACTGCCGATCAGCGACGCAAAGTAACAGAAGCAGGTCGATAAAATATAAATCTCATAGATCGGCTGAAAATGAAATAAGCGAAACAGCAGCGGCACGATCAAAGGACATAGAATTGACACAAAGCCCATATAAAACGCTTGCTTATCACTTTCATAATTGATGATAAACGCATAAAGCAAGGTCAAGGCATAAATAACAGCAACGAACAGGTTGATCTGCTTTAATCTTTTTTCGCTAAGATTCATGACGGATATCTCCCAGCATCTTCAATTTCAGATTCAGCAGTTTTTCCGTTACATCGACATAATAGATCTGCGGATATTCAAAGCGAAAGATCTCATCCCAAAGATGCGCCAATTCTTCTTTTGCATAGGCGCGGATCTCTCCTAGGCTTGGCACATCGTAAACCAGCTTGCCATCAATAAAGATCGGCTGTAAAAGCGAACGTAATTGATAAGTACCGCCTTTGAAAGTCTTGTTTTTCCAACTGTTCATCGGATGATAGATCGTAAGATCCTGCTTTTCATCCAGCGTTTCTTCATATAATGCCATCACATCGCCCATCGCCTTTCCGCTTTCCTTATCATAAATGCGATACAGGTTTTTATAGCCGGGGTTGGTGATTTTCTCCACATTTTCACTGATCTTGATCTTCGGGATCCAAACATCGTCTTTTTTTACCGCACTCATTTTATAAACACCGCCAAATACCGGCGTACTGCGGGAACAGATCATGTTTTCACCGACTCCGAAAGAATCGATCTGCGCCCCTTGCTCGATGAGGGATTTGATGATGTATTCATCAAAAGAATTGGAAGCGACGATCTTACAGTCCTGCATCCCTGCTCGGTCGAGTTCTTTGCGGATCTTCTTGGAAAGATAAGCGATGTCACCGCTGTCGATCCTTACTCCCGCCATGCGCTTGCCCATCGGCTCCAGCACTTCTTTAGCAACCTTGATCGCATTAGGCAGACCGCTTTTTAATGTATCATAGGTATCCAGCAAGACCGTACAGCTGTCCGGATAAGTCAGAGCATAGGCACGAAATGCCTCATACTCGCTTTCATACGACTGAATAAAAGAATGCGCCATGGTGCCTAATACCGGGATCCCAAATTTTTCCCCTGAGAAAGTAGTGGCAGTACCGACGACTCCGCCGATATAAGCTGCCCGTGCTCCATAGTTGGCCGCATCGAAATTATGTGCACGTCTTGCCCCAAACTCCATGACCGCACGTCCCTTCGCACTGCGCACGATCCTGCTTGCTTTGGTTGCAATCAGTGTTTGATGATTCAAAGCTAGCAACAAAGCGGTTTCCAGCAGCTGTGCTTCGATGATCTTTGCCTTCACCCGCAATAACGGCTCATATGGAAAAACCGGTGTGCCTTCTGGGACCGCGTAGATCTCGCCGGTAAAGATAAAATGACGCAGATAGTCTAAAAACGGTTCACTGAATTTCTGCAAGGAGCGTAAGTAGTCGATGTCCTCATTTGTAAAATGCAGATTCTGCACATAACCGATCACCTGTTCCAGACCGGAAAAAAGCGCATAGCCGCCGCCGTCCGGGTTACGTCGATAAAACAGATCAAAGACGACTTCCTTATCTTTCTCTTTGCTGTTGAAATAACACTGTGACATCGTAAGTTCATAAAAATCCATTACCAGACTCAAATTCCGTTCATCACGAAAATCAAATTTTTCATCATACGTATCCATAAAAACCTCCTAGTAAGTGAAGTCTTTGACGACTTCCACCGCATTGCCCGCCATATTGGCGATCGCAAATGCATTGCAGGCATAAGCGTCATGCACCTGATCGATGTGATAAGTATCGATCATGGAGATCGGCACCACGACACGCTGGTCGATCTGTTTTTCATTCAAGTACGCCCGCAGCGTCAAAGCAAACTGCAAGATACAGATATCGGTGCAGCAGCCGACGATCACAAACGTATCGTAATCATTTTGATGTGCCGCATAATAAGCCTGCCAGTTTGGCGAAGTAAATGTGCACGTACTGTTTTTGGTTAATTTGGTTTTCACGTATGGCTGTAATGGAGCAACAACTTCACTTTCTTCACTGTCCTTTAGACAATGCGGCGGATAGGATCGAAATTCCAGTGCATTTGGCTCATGCGTATCGGCGACAAAAACACAATCGCCTCCCTGTTTCAGTAAGGTTTCGATTGCCGGTATGATTTCCATGATCGCAGGATCTGCCAACGCCCCTTCTTTCACAAAACCGTTGATCATATCAACGACAACGACGCACACCTTTCCATATTGCCCAAAAGGCACAGTTGCGTACTGCTTCAAAAACGAATCACTTACTCTTGCCATCCTGCTTCACTCCTTTTATCTTTTTCTATTATACCATGTTTTAGAAAAAGCGTAACAAAAAGCGACCCTCTGTTGGTCAAAGTGAAGCAAACAGCAAATGACAAAGCGATAATCCCTGATACAGCAGGAAACACACAAGATAAGGCAGTAAACTCATCAGCAACAAAGAGGCAAGCATGGTGCGCAAGCCATATTCTTTGCGCAGCGCCTGTAAGGTCATGATACAGGGAATGCTCAATAAAATATAGACCAGAAAGCTGAAAGCTCTTGCCTTGGCATTTTCATCATGCCACAGCAAAGCAATCGTTTTTGTCGTATCTTCCTCTTTTTGTCCCTGCAAGGTCATGCTGGCAAAGAACGTGTCTGCTAAGCGCTTAGGCAACTGCTTTGTTTCATCCTGAAACACAAAAGGCATTTCTGCGGCGGAAGCATCTGCCAGCTGTCCTAAAAAGCCGATCACACTTTCTTTTGCGATGATCCCGCTCGGTAATGCCGCCACACTTTTCCAATTCGTACCGAAGCCAAGCGGTTCAAAGGCTATGGAAACCGGTTTGGCTGCCTGCGCCAGATAACTGTCCTGCAAACTGCCGTTAGGGAAATAAGTGAGCGCCCATAAGACAATAATGACCCATATTACCAAAGACATCGTCTTTTTTACATAAGCGCGCACCTCCTGTTTGATCTTTTGCATGATCATTTTCATACGCGGCAGGCGATAAGGCGGCAGCTGCATCAAATAAAGCGTTTGTGCCTTTGTGGTGTGGTTTTCAAACTGGTGAAGCAGAAACGACAAAACAAGGGCGATCCAGATGCCGATCGCATAGAGTAGGATGATGACATAAGGCGCTTGATTGCCGAAAAACGCGCCGGCAAACAGAACATAAACCGGCAGCCTTGCTCCACAGGACATAAACGGCACAAGCAGTGCCGTACGTTTGCGCAGTGCTTCGTTTTCAATCGTACGAGTCGCATAGATCGCCGGTACATTGCAGCCAAAACCTAACACAAAAGCGACAAAGCTGCGCCCGCTTAAATGAAAAAAGCGCATGATCCGATCCATCAGAAAGGCGATCCTTGCCATATAGCCGCTTTCCTCCAACACAGCCATCGCCCCGTACATATACGCCATCAGCGGTACAAAGCTCAGCACGCTGCCAACGCCTGCTAACAGACCATTTTGTATCAATGCACGCATCCATGCCGGTACATCACCCAAAATTTTCGCACATACAGCGCCGCCATAGTCCTGGATCAGATATTGGATAAAGGCAGTCCACGGCGCACTGCCGCGAAAGATCACCAGAAGCACAAAGAAAAAGATAACGGCAAACAAAGGAAGTCCCCAGAAGCGATGCAAAAGGATCTGATCGAGCTTGTAAGTAAAAGCATTGCGTTTTTTCATGTCTGCGTGCACATAACCCATCATGCTTTCTACCGCATCCATGCGCAACTGATCCCAATCAGCCAACTGCTTTTGATAACGCATGACCCCATCATCGATCTGAAGCAGATGCAGATGGTGCATGATCGCGGTATCTTCGTTTACCACGCCGATTCCCAGACGAAAGATTGCCTTGGCATCACTTTCGGCAGTCTGGATCTTGCTTTTTATGTAAGAGAGCAGCTGCGTAAATCGGTGTTCCTTTAACGGATTGAGGAGCGGATAATAAAATACTGTATCATTCACATGGCAAAGCAGCGCTTTTTTTACTTTGTCATAATCATTTCTATCAAGTGCACTGGCACAGATGATCGGCACTTGCAACCGCCTTGACAACTTTTCGGTTTCGATCAGCATGCCATGCTTTTCCACCTCGTCCATAAAGTTCAACAACAGCATCATCGGTATCTGCAATTCTCTTAACAGCAGGGTGAGATACAGACTGCGCTTCATATCGGTCGCATCAATGACCTGTACGATCAGATCCGGCGTATGTTCTTTCAGATAGTTTTGAGTGATCGCTTCCTCTCCCTGTGTTTCCTTTAGCGCATAAATTCCAGGCAGATCGATCAAATGATAAGACTGATCCCAGTTCACATAAGCTTCTTTTTTCGCAACCGTTACTCCGGCCCAGTTGCCTACCTGCAGATCCGCATGTGCCAAGGCATTGATCCAGGCGCTTTTCCCGACATTGGGATTGCCGATAAAGGCGATTTCTTTCATCTTCTCACTCCTTCAACAAGATTTGATGCGCGTCTTTGCGGCGAATGGCAAAAAAGATGCCTTCGATTTCAAAAAGCAATGGATCATGAAGCGGTGCACAACGCAAAAAACAGATCTTGGCACCCGCATAGATACCCTGATGAAAAAAATGATCATGAAGCTTTGCGGGAACATCGATCTTTGCGATCTTTGCACATGCGCCGCTTGCTAATTCATCTGCACGCATCGTATCACCATTCTCACCTTATGCAAAGCTTCTTTGGGTTATGTATAGGTAACAATAATTGAAATAATTTTCATGAAAAATAATATTTCTGTTTTCTTTTTTATTGCATTCCCGCTTGATCGTTGTATAATAGGAATAGAATGAAAGAGGTGTTGATATGGCATATTTAGATGAAATCAAAGCAACTGTCAAAGCGCGGAACCCCCATGACAGGGAGTTTTTACAGGCAGTTGATGAAGTGCTGGATTCTTTGGAAATCGTCGTTGAAAAGGATCCCTCTTTGTTAGGATCCGGCATTTTCGAACGAATCGTAGAGCCGGAGCGTCAGATCATCTTCCGCGTTCCTTGGATAGATGACAAGGGCAAAGTACAGGTGAACCGCGGTTATCGGGTGCAGTTCAACTCAGCGATCGGGCCTTACAAAGGAGGCTTGCGTTTCCATCCAAGCGTCAATTTAAGCATTATTAAGTTTTTGGGATTTGAACAAGTATTCAAAAACGCCTTGACGACCTTGCCGATGGGCGGGGGAAAAGGCGGAAGCGACTTTGATCCAAAGGGCAAAAGCGATCAGGAGATCATGCGTTTCTGTCAAAGCTTTATGAGCGAGCTGTATCGTCATATCGGAGCCGATTGTGATGTACCGGCAGGCGATATCGGCGTCGGTGCGAGAGAAGTCGGTTATTTATTCGGGCAGTATAAACGGCTGCGCAATACGTTCAGCGGCACTTTGACCGGTAAAGGACTTACTTGGGGCGGCTCTTTGATCCGCAAGGAAGCAACCGGCTATGGTCTGTGCTATTTTACCGAAGCGATGTTAAACGATCATCAAAAGAGCATGGCCGGCAAAAAAGTCGTGATCTCAGGATCAGGCAATGTGGCCATTTATGCAGCGGAAAAAGCAGCGCAATTAGGTGCGCTTGTCATAGCGATGTCCGATTCCAAGGGCTATGTATATGATCCATGCGGTATTGATCTTGATTTGATCAAAGAGATCAAAGAAGTGAAACGGGAACGCATCAAAGTCTACGCGGACATGAAAAAAGACGTTACTTATGTCGATTGCTGCAAAGACATCTGGACGATTCCATGCGACATCGCTTTACCGTGTGCAACCCAGAACGAGTTAGATGAAGCAGGTGCCAAAGCACTGCTTTCCCATGGTGTGATCGCCGTAGCGGAAGGTGCGAACATGCCATGTACCCCGGAAGCGATTGCCGCTTTCCAAAATGCCAAGATCCTTTACGCGCCGGGCAAAGCAAGCAATGCGGGCGGTGTGGCCTGCTCCGGCTTAGAGATGAGCCAAAACTCCATGCGTTACAGCTGGAGCAGTGAAGAGGTCGATGCGAAGCTAAAGACGATCATGGAATCCATTTACCAAAATGTGGCACAGACCGCAGACGCATATGGACATACGGATAATTTCGTGGTCGGCGCCAACATTGCCGGTTTCTTAAAAGTAGCACAGGCGATGAAAGAACAAGGCATCGTATAACATGCAGTGCCGACAGGAAGTTTCATTTGAAACTTCCTTTTTTACGCAAAAAAGTCTTGTATTCCCCTTGTTCATAGGGAAACCGCAAGACTTCTTTTTTTTAATCCGTCTGTTTCTTTTTCAGCCAAATGCCGGCCGCAAGCACCACAACACAGCCACCGGAAACGATGAGCCAAATCTCTTGATCGCTGTGATCACCGGTATTCGGTGCATCTACGCTTTGATCATTTGGCTTTGTAGTTGTTTGATCGCTCTTTGTTTCATCGCTTCTTTCTACGATCGAATAAGTAGAGAAATGATCAGCTGTAAATACGACTTCCTCTTCCTTTAAGGAAACAACCTCTATTTCCTCTTTCGCACCATCCTCAGCTACATAGTAAACGACTACTTCCTTCCCTTTTAATTCCTCTGGAAGTTTTACTCCGACAGCCACGCTGCCAACCGGCTGTACGGTCTCATAATTTGCGATCAAGGTAATGTCATACGCGACATAATTCTGATCTTCAAATACTGCATCTAAGTTCTTTGTATCCGCATGAAGCGTCGTATGACTTGGCAAAGCGCCCTCTAACGATGACAGAGAAATACCGTCTTTTACCGACAGGTACGATACATTTTTACGCTGCGCAAACGGCACGACGACTTCTCCTTTTTCATTGACCAAGTTGCCTGCGTGATCGACAAAATAGTAGCGGTATCGAAAATGCAGTACATTGAAGTCTGAAAGCATCGGATCCGGCTCTTCGATCAAATATTTCAAGCTGACAAGCAGATCCGTACCGCCGCTTACATAAGGAACGCCTGCTTCAGATTCGAAATGTTCCCCACCCATGAAAAAGGAACCTCTTTCTTTTATAACGGAACCGTCATTTAACCGCACATAATAATCCAAAAGCGTATTCATCTCATTTTTCTCATTATAAGCAAGCGCATATTCGGGTATATGTTCATCATCAAAGCAGAGTGCCGTTCCTTCAGGTGCACCATACCAGGCGACCGTCGTCGGCAAAGTAATCGTTCTTGTGGTATTTGCCGTTATCGCAATTTCATAATCGACATGCACTGTCTTTGACCCGCTGCCGCTTGCAGGAACATCCTTTAATAATGTGTCGATGCTGTGTGATACACTGATCGGCGCGATCATTTCTTCCGTCCGCAAATCAATAAGTCTTACAAACTGTGTTGTTAGATAAGGAGCAAAGTTCTGCTTCTCAACTAATTCTACCTGCAGATCCGCTTCCGTGATCTGTTCCATTTCATTGTATTCCTTTAACAAAGCAAGCGGTGCATCAGCACTCCAAATTCCCTCACTGTTATTGTAGGCTTGATCGAACAGCTGGTCGCCCTGCTCATTGTAAATCGAAACTTTGACTTGATCCAACACATAGGTTCCATAGCCTTGTACCTCTTGCGCGAAATTGATCGAAGTACTGAATTCATATTTTCCATTTGCTTGGCCTGTCAAGTCATACTCGGATAACCTTACCGTATAACTTTCGTTTTCATCACTTTCGTTTTGATAATACAGAGAGATTTCAGGAAAACGATACTTTGCGACCTCTCCTTCATCTGAAAATTGCACATAACTGTGCACTTCCTCTTGATCCTGCACGACTTCGATCGAAGTAATATCATAAGGCATAGGCTGTACTTCCACGATGTCTTCCCCAGGCAGATCCGGTCCTTCTGCTAAAACCGGTGACAATGTGAATGTCGTCATAACGAGCATGCACATTACCATAAATTTCATCATTTTCTTCATAAGCTGCTTCTCCTTTATGTTATCTCCAGTATAACACATTCCTTGCGCTTATTTTTACTCATTTCTGTAAAAATCAGACAATAGTCGATATTTCAATAAAGCAATGATCGTTTTCGCATCTTTGATCTCATTGCTTTCAATTAAGCGAAGTGCCTCATGAAGCGGCATACGCACGACTTCCACTGCTTCTCCCTCATCAAGCTCCTGTTTCAAAAATACCGCATGCTCGGCAAGCACAAGATGGATCACTTCGCTCGCATAGGCGACTGTCGGATAAAGATAACCGAAGTAACGTGGATACCGGGCAATATAGCCGGTTTCCTCTCGCAGCTCCCGCATGCCCGCTTCCACGATGCTTTCCCCTGCTTCCTGCTTGCCGCCGGGCAATTCATATAACACTTCTTTGGAAGGATAGCGAAACTGCTTGACCAGGATGACCTGCTCTTGTGCGTCAATAGCCAATACCGCAACCCCGCCGCTGTTATGCACGACTTCACGAATGCTCCTAGAGCCATCTTCCAATTCCACTTCATCTTTTTCCACACGCAAGATCGCTCCATCATATAGACACGTGCTGCTGATTTGTTTTTCCCACATCCTATCTCAGCTCCTTTTCCATGATCATGACCTCTTTATGGGGCATGGTAATCGCTTTGCTTATCTTTTGCTTTACCTGAAATCCCATCGCTTTCCAAAACATTGCCGCCTTTTGATTTTCCTTGATGACGGCCAAACGGATCTTGCGATACCCTTGTGCCTTGAGTTTCATTTCCAGTGCTTCATAAGCGCTTTTTCCATAACCCTGCCGATGCCTGTTTCCATCTACTAAAAATAAACCGATGTAATAAGTATGCTTAAGCGGATAGTCTTTGATACCATCTAACAAGGCGATCGCCGTACTTCCTTCATACAATAATCCATACTGCTTTTGATCTTCTGTGCAGCCGGGTGGAAGCAGCCTTTGGTCTTTGGCTACATCATGAAGGGTCGGCAGTTTTTCGCCACACAGTTCAAAATAAGCGCGATTGCTCGCATAAAGTGACAAAGCCGTTTCCAGATCCTGATCTTTGCATGGCTGAAACCGCCATTTTTCTTCCTCGATCGGATACAACTTCCAATCACAGTGCAGATTTCGATAGATCGCCACCGCATAATGATTCCCCAGCCGCTCGATCCTAGCATAGCGATAGAGCAGATCCTGCGATATATGGTAATGTGTACTGATAAAAGAAATAGCAGCGTGCCGCTCTTCTCTTGTCAAGGTCGGCGGATACCAGCGCTTAGGGCGTGTCTTGGCGATCATCAGATAGTCCATGATCATCACATCCCGATAAGCGCCTTGTAAAAACGCATCTAAATAAACAAATAGATCATATAGTTGATAACGATGAAAGGCAAACTGATGCGCTTTGTAATAGCAGCCCAGTCGATAAAAGAAAGCAAAAGGCGATGGTTCTTGATCCAGCACCGCTTTCATCGTATGTGAAAAACGACCGCTGTTCCAATACTTTTCCAGCATATCTTCTGCCAAATGAATGTTTTGTACCTCCTCTTGCGACATCCACTGATTTTCAATCATCGCATAAGGCGCTTTTTCTTCATAACGATAGCCATAGCGCTTGGCGTCTTTGCGCAGCGAAGTGCCTCTTAACAGCTTCAAAAAGCCCAGCTGCAGCTCTTTCGCACGAAATGCGAACACATCGTCAAACGATTTGGCAAAGCGGTCATAGCTTTCATAAGGCAAGCCCGCGATCAGATCGAGATGCAGTTCACAGCGATCGCCCTGCATCAATGCCTTTACCACTTCCTGTAAGCGCGTAAAATCCTGCATGCGGGCAATCGCACGGTTTGCGGGTTCATAAGTGGACTGAATCCCGATTTCAAAACGAAATAATCCCTTTGGCGCTTTGGTATTGATAAAATCAATCAAGCTCTGTGGAAAAACATCGGCATTGATCTCAAATTGAAACTGCTGATGCGGCGCATGATGAGAGACGATATAGTCTAAGATCGCAAGCGCATGCTTCGGGTTGGCGTTAAAGCTGCGATCCAGCACCTTGATCGTCTTGGCCTCACTTTGGAAGATCAGATCCAACTGATGATACAAATAAGGAAGCGAAAAGAAGCGCATGCCCTTTTCTAATGAGGAAAGACAATATTGACACTGGTAAGGACAGCCGCGGCTCGTTTCAAAATACAATATGCGCTTCCCCATCGCTTCTTCATCCTGCGGCAGCGCATAGGGCGATTCCAGTTGTTCAATGAAAGAAAGCGGTGTTTGCGCAATGTCTTTGGCAATCGCCCCACGATAACTGACACCGCATATTTCTGCTCTTTCTTTTTTCTCAATACAGCTCAATAACTGCGGAAACGTGATTTCCCCTTCTCCGCTCATGATATAATCGGCACAAGTATGCGCTAAAAAATAAGCGGGTTCATAAGAAACCTCAGGGCCGCCTAAGATCAAGACCAAAGAGGGCGCTTGTTTTTTTAATGCCGCGCAGATCGCCTTCGTCATTTCAATGTTCCAGATATAACAGGAAAAAGCGATCACATCTGCTTTTTTCGCAAGCAGATCGGCAGTGATCGATGCAACAGAGTCTTTGATCGTATATTCGCAAATACAAACATCGTGCTGTGGCTTTGATGCGACATAAAGCAAACGCAGTGCAAGTGCTTTATGAATATATTTGGCATTCAGCGTTACCAGTAATGTTTTCATATGTTTTATGCGGCTTTCTTTGCACGCGCTAAAATCAACTGCTTCCATTCCTCATAGCGCGCTTCATCAAATGTTCCTTGCGCAAATGGAGCAGAGAAGGCATGCTTGCTGACGACTAAAAGCGGCGGCACCTGCAGCTGCTTAAATGCATTGCGGCGCATCGTCGTACAGAACCAGTCCAGATCCTCGATAAAAGCTTTAGGATCATCTAACCCATAGTACACGATCCAGCGATACAGCGCATGATCTTTGATTTCTCCGCTTGCATAGCGCTCCATCAGTTCTATGATCGAAAAATCATGACGATGATCGATCAGATAATCATGATAAAACCATTTCATCGGATCACGCTGTTGATTTGCGAGTTCTGCGCTCGGCATCACTTCCCACAGCAGTTTATTTTCTTCTATTCTAGGAAGCAGCGCCGAAGGAATTACTTCCTTTTGATAGTCGCTGTTGATCTGTTTGGAGAGCTGAAACAGCGTTACCTTGCTTAAATCGCCTAACAGCGACAAGGCGCCGATCGCATCTCCATACAGCGTACAATAGCCAAGTGCCAGCTCCACCTTATTGCCATTATTGGCAACGACTCCGCCATGCACCGATGCGAAAGTCGATAACAGATGACCGCGCAGACGCGCCTGGATATTCTCCTTTACCAGCGATGGCCATTTCGTTTCGTCATATCCATACTGCTTCATCACAGCGCTCGTCGCATCACGCAGCAGTTCGATATTGCCTTTCGCATAATGAATGCCCAGTGTCCTTGCCAGCTTTTCCGCATGATCGATCGTTTCCTTGGAATTATAACACGTTGCCAGATGATAACCGTAAACACGCTCCTTGCCAAGCGCCTTCGTCAATAATGCGGCGCTTACACTGCTGTCTAATCCACCGGATAATCCGATGATCCAAGGCAGCTTTCCACCCAGCAATTCTTCATCAAAATAGCGGATACCGTTGCACAGCGCCGCAAACAGATCCTGCTGCTTCCTTTCTTTCACTGTGATCGTTTCATCTAACTCCACGATGCACATCCCCTCTATCCCATCATCTACTCCCCGTTTCCACTGCTTGTTTTGATAAACGCCGCTGCCGCCCTGATAGATACACACATGCTTGCCGCAATTCTGCATACCGATCGGATTCACATAAAGCGTGTTGCCTTTCGGCACCCATTTCGTTTCATCAAAACAATAGGCATCACAGTCAATATTGATCGCCCAGTCCGCCAACATATAGTCGTGATGAAACTGCAAAGAAAACAAATGATCCCGGTATTCGATCAGATCATGAATGGCATTTTCTTCAAAGTAACGTCCATCATCGCCATAACCGCCGCGCTCATTGCGCTTGACCCGCATATGCGTTTCCTTGTCAAAGGCAAAAAACGCACAGTTAAATAAATGCCCGTGCCGATATTTCACATTGCCCCATACGATGGCAATCTCCTTTGCCAAAGCGATGATTTCTTCATTAAAGTGATCGACATAGGCACACCACTTCTCATCCAACCAGCGATCTCCCAATAAATAACCGCTTACCGCATTTTGCGGAAATACGATCAGATCGCATCCCTGCTTCTTTGCATCGGCGACCCGTTCGCGGATCATCGCCATATTTTCTTCACATTTTCCCGCTTTTACACGCATTTGTATAATTGCTGCTTTCATAATAATTCCTCCCGTTCTTTCTTATTTTACCACAAATCACGCACAAGTTCGCGCGATTTCATAAACACTTGCTTATTGCACATCTTCACAAAGAAAAGGAATCGATCATCGATCGATCCTTGCTTCCTATCTTATTTCAATGCACCGGAAAGGCCGGGCACGATCTGTTTTTTACGTGAAATCACGCCGTTCACAAAATAGTCTTCGCCTTGCACCTGATCGCGGAACGCATCATCGACGACCCAAGCGAGATTGCCGACATAAAGCAGATTGCTTCCCTTGCCCTCCACATCGGTAAAGCACATCAGCAGCAGGTCAAAGTTATTGGCATTGTTGATCGTACGCATATATGCTAGAAATTCATCGCGGATCGCCAACATCTCCGTTACATCCGCAATATTGATCTGTCCGATCGCAATGCGCTTGCCTTCAATGACGTACTCCTTAAAGTCATTGTATAAGATCTCCGAAAGATTTTTTCCTTTCAGCGTCGCCACCTGTCTAAACATTTCCGGCGCCAGCTGCGCTAAATCCAAGCCTGCGATATCCGCCAGCCATTTCGCAATTTCCTTATCCCGCGGCGTACAGGTCGGCGAATTAAAATTCATCGTGTCGGAAATGATCGCATAGCACATACAGCCGGCGATCTTCGGATCTGGTTTCAGCTGATTTTCCTGATACATCAAAGCGATGATCGAGCAGGTGCTGCCGATGATCTCATTGCGGAATTTGACCGGATAGGTCGTCGTCACATCTCCGATACGATGATGATCCACGATTTCCAGCACCTCCGCATCTTTCAGATAATCAATGCTTTGTGAGATCTCATTGTGATCGACCAAGATAAATTTTTTCTTCGGATAATTCAACAAGTGATAGCGAGAAATCGAACCCAGCACTTTTCCTTGTGAATTGAGCACCGGATAACTTCTGAAACGTGTTTTCGACATCTTTTTATAAACGTCATCAATGTATTCATTATTATGAAACGACACGATCTGGCGGTGCATGATCGAACCGATGCTGATTGCCTGATAGATCAAACGCGCCACCTGAAGCATGCTCATCGGTGTCTTGATGACATCACAGCCATATTCTTCCGCCATTTTGATCATGCTTCGGGATATAATATCCGTTTCCACCAAGATCAGACATGAGGCACCATTGTCGATGACATAGCGCTGGGTCTGTAAATCATCACTTACGACTACGATCGAATCCTTAAAATCATAATCCAGCTTTTCGACATCTTTTCCCGATAACAGATGCACCTGCCCTTTTTTTCTAAAGCGCGTGCAGCGATGTAGAAAACTGCCGTCCAGCACTTCGCAAATATTATCCACCGAAGTTTCCGCCATGAGCTGTGCAAGATTGCCCTTTGCATTCAATAGCAGCTTTGAAATATCGGAAAGCGATACGACTCCCAGCAAATGGTCCTCGTGATCGACCACGGAAACCGATACATTCTTGCCGGTATTCTGCCCGGAGAAAGAGCACATCCGATTCCATGCTTCTTTGATCGTACTGTTTTTCGTCAGCTTGATCGGTTCATCAAAAGGAATGTCATACAGTCTGACCCGTGCATTTTCGATATAGATCGGTTCTTCCATCTGAAACTTACGCAATACGAATTCCGTCTCACTATTGACCTCGCCGATTCTGCAAGCCACTGCCGCAATGCCTAACTTACGCTTTAATTCCGCGTAAGAGATCGCTGCCATGATCGAATCCGTATCCGGATTTTTATGTCCGATGATGTGAATCAAATCACCCATTTTTATCACCCTCTCTCACATGGCATCTATTTTTCCATGTGTTCTTATTCTACTGTAATGATACCAAATATGCAATTAAAATGATAGTAACACTGTAATATTTTATAAAACGGCACCCTGCTGTCAAATTGACAGCGCTTTGATTCCATACTACAATAAAGAAAAGAAAGAAGGATGAAGATGAAGCGAATCGCACATTTCAATTTGGTTTCCTACGAGCAGTTTCAAGAAGGCTGTAAAACAGCTGCGGCTTTGAGCGAAGAACAGATCCAAACGTACTATCAGCAATTAAAAAAACCCAAACGGGCAACCGCAGGAAGCGCCGGGTATGATTTTTATCTGCCCTATGACATTACCTTAAAACCACAGGATACACTTTTAATTCCGACCGGCATCAGAGCCTATATGGAAAATGGCTGGGTGTTGCAGCTATATCCGCGCAGCTCTTTAGGTTTTCGTTACCGCATGCAATTAAATAATACGGTCGGCGTAATCGATGCGGACTATTTCTTTGCGGATAATGAAGGCCATATTTTCGCTAAGATCACCAATGCCTCTTTGGATGGGAAAACCTTGCACTTAAAGCAGGGTGATGCGTTCATGCAGGGAGTTTTTCTGCCCTTTGGCATCTGTGATGACGATGATGCTTCCGCAGTCAGAACAGGCGGCTTTGGCAGCACTTCCAAACAGTCTTCCTAAAAGGCTGTTTTTTTAATAGGCAATAGTCTAATCCTCTGTTTTCATTCTTGTTCTTGATTCGCTTTCGCATATCGATCCGCTTCCTCCTGCATCACTTCATCAAAATCATACCAAATATCTTCCCATTCGCCGACCTGATCCTTGGTCAGCGCATGCAGATAAGAGCGAAATGCGATCTGTGCCAAAGCCGCAAAGATCGGTGATAGTAAGACCCCGACGATCCCAAACAGACCTTGTGACAGAAATAAGAACACAAAGGCAAGAAACGGTCTGACGTCCATCGTTTTTTGAAAGATAAACGGCTGTAACACATTCGCCTCTAGCTGCTGTACGATCCACACAAGTGCCAGCGCCACATAGGGAATCTGATCACAGGATACAAACGCGACCAGCACGATCAAAAAAAAGCCCAGCGTCGCCCCGATATAAGGCCAAAGGTTCAGCAGCGCCAATACACTGGCATAAAGAAAGGCGCCGGGAAAACCGCCCAGATACAGGATCAAACCGCAGCTGATGACCAGAAAGCCCAGATCGATCGCGGTACCGATCAAGTATTGATAAATGATATTGTTCATCGTTTGGTAAAAGTTTTCCATACGGGGATGCTTAGGCAAAAGCTTTTTGGCGGTATGCATCACAAAGGGCAGATCCAGGGCCAGAAAAAACGCTGTGATATAAGCGATCATCATGTGCATGATCTGCTTGGCCATATCAGAAAGGGAGGCAAGCAAAAAAGCAGAACCCTGTGTGATTACATCTTTTTTCAGATCCTGCACTTCCTTTGGCAATACGTGCAGCACCTGTTCCAGCCCTGCTAACAAAGAGGAACTGCGCTCATAAAGACGCTGCAGCTGTTCATAAAAGGAAGGCAGGAAAAAAAGCAAAAACAGCAGCAGTGCTAATGCGACACCGACATATACAAGGTAAACAGCACGGCGATAACGCATGCGCCGATTCAGTTTCAATACGAGCGGCTGAAACAACAGCGCTAATATGATACCGAAAGCGATTGGATAAAGCACTTCCAGTAAATGAAGCAGAATCGGAAACAGCAGCAGTTCTTTGCTGATAAGGATGATCACAAACAAAGTAAGCAGTGGAAGCAATAAGCGCTTTGCATATTCGTTTCCTTTTTTTATCATGGAAATTCAAAAGAAAGCCCCAGGATCGTGGGGCTATTCGCTCATCAGATAGTCGCTGATACCATCTTCAAACTGATGTACCTTACGCATCAGTTTTTTCTTTGTCCGTTTGCTTTTATGACGCAGTTCATCCAATTCATCTTCTTTGGTATAGCCGATGCAGATGCCGGCAACTACGCCTAGTGCAATGCAAAGCAAATCTTTCTTCATTACCATCACTCCTTTGTCAATCGTATTATGCACAAATGAAGATGGTTTTATTCAATGATTTGCAATTCTCCATCATATACAGGCACCTTTTCTTCTTCGTTTGAGCCGACAAGCCGTTTGACAAGGGCGGTTTTTCGCTGGTGGCGTTCATTGGTGCTGCCCGCATAGTAAAACGCGTCCTCACTTCCCAGCAAAACGATTGCCTGTTTAGCGCGGGTAATTGCCGTATAAAGCAAACGTCTGCTTAATAAATAGCGGTAATCATAAACGATCGGCAAAATGACGATCGGATATTCACTGCCCTGCGCTTTATGTACGGAAATACAATAAGCATGGGTAATATGCGAAAACTGCTCGTTTCGATAAGAAACGATCGCATCATCAAAGGAAGCGGTGATTACCGTTTCATGGAGTGCATTTTCCGAAGCGGTCTCGATCTCGATGATTTCACCGATATCACCGTTATATACATTATCCTCTACTTGATTTTTCAGCTGTAAAATGCGATCTCCTTCACGAAAGATCCGATTTCCCACATGAACTTCCCGTTTCCATGTCTCACTTGGATTACATAGTTTCTGCAAAGCATGATTAAGCGCATCGATACCGGCAACGCCCTGATACATCGGTGCAATGACCTGCATATCACAAGGGTCATATCCTTTTTCTAAAGCATGTGCCACGATCTTTATGATCTGATCCTTGACTTCAAAGTTCTCGCAAGGAAAAAAAGCAACGTCACGACCGTTTTTTAAGCATGCCTCCTGCCCTTCCAACACCCCATGCGCCAGTTCGATCACTTCGCTGCCTTCCGCCTGACGATAAATATGATGCAAGCGGATAAAAGGAAAACACTTGGCGGCGATCAAATCTTTTAACAAAGTTCCGCAGCCGACACTTTCCAGCTGGTTTTCATCTCCGATCAAAACGAGCTTCTGCACATGTCCGCAAGCACAAAGCAAATGATAAAAGAGCCAATTATCCACCATGGAAAACTCATCGATGAACAAAACATCAGCGTCGATGGGATGCTGCTCATTTACTTCAAAGGTATTGTCGGTAATATTCCAGCGCAGTAAACGATGGATCGTCGAAGCAGGCGCATCGCTTAATTCCGATAAGCGCTTGGCCGCTCTGCCGGTCGGGGCGCAAAGCATCGCTTTGCCATTTGGATAAAACCGCTTATATAACTGTAAGATTCCTTTGACGATAGTCGTCTTGCCGGTTCCCGGCCCCCCGCTTAATAAAAGGAGCGGTTCTTCAAAAAATAAGCGGATCGCTTCTTTCTGGGTTTCATCATATGTAACATGAAGTTCCTTTTCTACCTCATTGATCGCTTCTATGAGGCCGCTACACTCCCACGTCGTATCATCATATGGAAAATGAGATAAAAACGAAGCAATCCCGCACTCCGCTTCATATTGTGTATGATGAAATAGTTTTGTCCCCTCCATGACGATCAGCTTTTTTTCTGCCAGTTCTTCTAAACAGGCGTCCACATCAAAATACAGTTCATTTTTTTGGTTGATCGCTTCCACCAGCTCCTCTTTCCAAAGAAAACTGTCGCCCTGCCGCATACAACGCTCCATCAGAACAGATAAACAATAGGCTTGTGCACGTTCGATACTGTCGCTTGGATAATGCAGCGCCTGTGCCAGCTTATCTGCGCTCGCAAACCCGATTCCATCTATTTCATAAACAAGCCGATAAGGATTTTCCTTTACAAGCGCCACTGCCTGTTCGCCATAGTGATTTTCAATACGCTGTGCCATTGCAAGGGAAAGCCCGTGCCCGACAAAAAAAGAATGAAAGCTGTATCCGTTTTGTTCCTCTATGCCGTTTAAGATCACATATTTATGTTTTTTCAAAGAAGCGGGCAGATGATCTAGGATCGCAGCATCCGCTTTTATTTTTGCGATCGCATCTTCCCCTAATGCCTCTACCAGCTGTTCAGCACTTTTTTTACCGATACCGGGAAAAAGCGAACTGCTGAAATAACGAATCAGCGCATCTTTTTCACTCGGCTGCCGGACTTGATAAGCATGCAGCTGAAACTGCATGCCATAACGAGGATGCTCGACATAACAACCGCTTAATTCATATAGATGATCTTTGTGCAACACCGGCATGATACCGGTTACCGTAATACTTTGACGACTGTTTACAGGAAGAAATTTCGCTACGCGATAATGATTTTGTTCATTGTGAAAAATAGTGATCTGATAAGATGCCTTCACGCTGATTTGTTCCATTTACAAGCCCCCTTTCCCTATAAAATAAGATCTGCTTACAAAAATGTCGCAAGCAGATTGTTCATAAAATGCAGAAGCACGCTGCTGTAAATGGTCTGATTCTTTTCATAGGAGTAACAAAGCAGACAACTGACGCCGCCATAAAGAAACAGATACCACCCATCATTCCAGTTACCGACAAGGAAAGAATCATAAACGTGCAGCAGACCGAATGCAAAAGCGGTAAGAAGCATCGCCGACACGACGCCCATATATCCCCGCAGCGTACGGTAAATCCCGCCGCGGAATACACTTTCCTCAACGATCGGCGAATAGATAAGAATCGTAAAAAAGCTTAACAGCGGCGAACGTTCAAGCTCCGCTAAAACGACCTGCTCATTGGCGCTGTCGCTCAAACCGCTGAAATGAGTTACGATAAGACCGATGACCAAAGAAACGACAAACATTGCTCCCATATAGCATAGATTGCTGAAAAGCAGATCAGGGCGTTCCTTTCGATAATGCAGATGCGACTGCCGCCAAATCGGAAAAGCGATGAGCAGCGTCGATAAGATCATCCATACATAGGTAAGAAACAAATAACTGTCCGGCACGTAATAAGCATTTGGATCGATTGCGAGCGTGATCTTTGCCAATAGCTTCGGATATAGAAAAAGATAACCGATAAAATAATGCGCCAGTAAAAGCAGCAGCCGCCACCATGGCAAAGGAGAGCGGGCAAGCCGTCTACTGTTTGGCATAGCGTTTAATTTTCTCATTGAGCGATTCTTCCTCCAAATAGACATCATCGATCACCCCGCCGCCTAAACAAACTTCATCAAGATAAAAAACTGCTTCCTGTCCACAAGTAACACTCGCGTCTTTCTGCGGATAATAGACCATGACGCGATCTTCATCAAGAAAGCGAATCGTTACCGGATGATCCTTCTGGCGATAGCGAAATTTTGCCGTACAGGCGAAGTCGCCATCCGGACGTGCCGCTTTCAACCAATTTACCCCGGTTACCAGACAGCGATCGGAATAAAGCCACTTTTGATCATCTTGATTTGCGACGTATAAAATATTTTTTTCAACATCTTTTCCTACGACAAACCAAGGTCCCATATTACCGCCAATCCCCAGCCCTTTACGCTGTCCGATCGTATAATATAACACGCCAATATGCGTACCGACCTGTTTTAATGTATGAATGTCAATGATGACCCCATCTTTGCTCGGCAAATAATTTTGTAAAAACGCGCGAAAATTGCGTTCTCCGATGAAGCAGATCCCGGTCGAATCTTTTTTCTTGGCAACCGGCAAAGCGATTTCATCGGCAATCCGGCGCACCTGTGTTTTTTCCAAATCACCGATCGGAAATAATGTATGCGCCAAAGCATCTTTGGGAATCTGACAAAGAAAATAAGTCTGATCTTTATTATCATCTTTTCCTCTTAATAAAACGCTTCCCTCCTGCTCATGTGCTACTCTGGCATAATGTCCGGTAGCGATCCACGTAAACCCCAGTTTTTTCGCATAGCGGTAAAAAGCATCGAATTTAATGTATTTGTTGCACAAAATATCAGGATTCGGCGTTCTGCCGCGTTTGTATTCGTCAAGAAAAGTCGTAAAAACATCGTTCCAGTATTCTTCGATAAAATCTACACGCAATAATTCCAGTCCCAATTTATCGGCAACTGCCTTAGCGTCTAAATAATCCTGTTCCTGCGGACAGATGTCATTTTGGATGGTCGGATTACCTAAAATGTCGTTATTCGCAAACGCATCCCAATTACGCATAAACGCACATACGACTTCATGTCCCTGTTTTTTCAAAATATAAGCCGCAACAGCAGAATCTACACCGCCGGATAAGCCTAGCAATACTTTCATACGATCACCTTTTCTGATTTCATAATCTATTATATTGTACCGAAAACCGAAATATAATCAAGTAAAAATCACAAAAAAAGGGACTGCTTGCTTCGATCGTTACAAATTGGCGATCGACCTCTTGTTTATCCCAAAAAAGCAAAAGAAAACAATAAAAAGCAAACACGATTCTTCTTAGAGGAAGAGAATGTGATTGCTGTCTGAATATAAAAAAAGCCTCGATTAGAGGCAAGAAGGACCGGCGAAGTGCTATCTTGACTGAGGCAAGCCCAGCTATT
>ERZ507065.181-NODE-181-length-57518-cov-6.352261_pt1 | contig 57518 bp, 61 predicted proteins | sample MGYA00513785_ERZ507065 | MGnify/ENA metagenome assembly ERZ507065
TCTGGGTGCACCATTCGTGCGGTCTAAGGGCACCGTTTCAGGCGGCGTATTCATATAAAACGGGTAGTAGTCCCGCAGATTGATAATAGCCATATTGACCTCCGTTTCGGTTGGTAGTTGACGAGTGACCGAAACGAAGGTGGCGGTGAGCGGCACCGGGGAATGACTTCGGGCCAACATGGCCCGAGGCAGTCCCATAAAAACGCAAAAGCGCCCGGGCGGCACAAGGCCGCTCGGGCGCATGAAATGACATAACAGTTAAGGTTCCAACAAATTTTATATACATAGCCGGAATAACCCGGAGGCGGGGCTATGCTTTTTTTAGCTGGTGCAGGGTATGAGGACTACGAAAAAGTAAAATTGGCATGGCGGCATCCTCCTAATGCCGCCGTAGAGGCCTATTTGAGTAAAGCAAAGCGGCGGCCTTGATTTCTCAAAGCCGCCGCTGGTTGTATGGGCGTGTCAAAAGGGCTGCTGTACGACGGCTTTTTTCTTTTGCCGTCGTACGGCAGAGTAATAGTTATTTTTTCTTTTTCTTGATGATATGGACAACAATTGCGATGATAATGACTGCTACTACAACGCCAATCAAAGGCAGCCATGTATCAACGATACTCTGGATCGCTGCATCCCATTTGATGTTTTCAGGCAATGTAGTTTACACCTCCATGTCTTTTTGTTCTGTAATCATCCGTTTACAGGATATATAGGTTGCGATGAAGTAGCTCCCGTATACGATAAGGAAAAGGATAACGGTAAGCCCCACATTCGTTGCAATATGGATATTCATAAATTCTTCAACGATTTCCATTCCCTTTGCGATCAACAGAATGGAATAAAGTCCAGCTACCAGTAACGGTATGAAAAAAAATACGGCTAACTGAATTAAAAGCGAGTGATTGATTTGCTGACGTTTAGCCCCCAACTTTTGCAGCAGTCCGTAGCGGTAAGTATTATCCGTCGTTTCCGTTAACTGTTTAAGAGCGAGCATAGCTGCACAAATCAGCAAAAATACCAAACCGATATAACAACAGATGAAAGTCACCAAAGCATTGATGCCGTAGAACATACCGTACATCATGTTCTTTTCTGCATAACGATACCCGTGAGTATCGTCCAAACCGATAGGGATCATCTTTTGCAACACCTCGTCTGGGTTGGTGCTGGCCTTATACTGAACCAGTAGAAAATTTGCCTCCTTTACCAGCGTATCGACAACATAATCCGGCACGATCAATGTGCCGCGGTCATTGTTGCCAATAGAGGTCATCCAGTATGTCTCATGGAGAACTTCCTCGGACGCACGATGAAGGGTGATGCCGCCTATAGTGAGCTCAGGATGGGTACGCAGGGCCTCTTCCACATACGAAAGAGTTCCTTCATAGTTGCAATTCAGTAGATACGCATCATCTGCCAGCGAGATTGGTGCTTTATCCTGCATAGACAATGCCCGGTTAAAATCCGAAATGGAAATAACAACGACTTCGGTATCAGGGGCTGCCTCATCAATCGGCCACAGATTCAAAGTTTGCCCCTCAAACAAGTCTTTGTAGAGCATATCGGCGTTATATACGCTGATCTGTTCCATTCTTTCCGCGTAGTCGCTCATTTGCACGTCATGGTCAGCAAGATATTCTGCAATGCTGCTATCTCCATCGCGGGAAACATCCGACATCACCGTCAAGTCATAGGGCGTAGCCGCGCTTGCCAGTGCGTTCATTGCCAGCCCGGTACTTGTGCCAATAGAAACAGCGCAGAGAGTGATTGTCAGCAATCCGCAAACCACCGCCATAATCAGGTAATTGGTACGGATTTTACTACCGATTTGGCGGACCAGAAAAGTGTTCAGTCCTTTCAGATAAAAGTGTTTGTTAAGCTGCGCCATCTGGATAAGGACAACTGCCAGCGAGTAAAACAGCAGCAATGTCCCCAGAACAAGCAACGCGCCTGCTATCTGGAAATAATAGTTTTCCTTGGAAGGCAGAATACCGTTTTTATAGAACAAAAAACCGGAAACGCCAATGCAGACAAGAGACAACAGAAACAGGCACATAGAGAGTGCGCGGTTTCCAGACTTCAGAATTTCATTTTTCCGGTTGGCTGTCAGCAGGTCGATCAGTTGGACACTAGATACAGACCACGCATTGAATAGCATAACGATCAGGAAAATTAGCGCAAAGCAAAGGATCGTTTGCTGGAACGCACTTGCTGAAAATACAAGCTGATATTGATCTAACTCAACCGCAAACAGTTTCAGGGCAATCAATGAAATCCCCTGAGAAAGAAAGAAGCCCAGAATCAAGCCGATACCGAGTGCGATCACGCCAATGCAAAATGTTTCTCCCGCAAAAATACGGGCGATGCGCCCTTTCTTCATGCCGAGCATCATATAGATGCCCAACTCTTTCTTACGACGTTTCAACAAGAATTGATTGGCGTAGATAATCAAAAACGCCAGCACAATGGCAATCAAAACAGAGAGGACAGAAATCAAAGTGCCGAGTTGGTCGTAAAGCAGCTTCCGGGACATACCCATTTCCGAAAAGGCGGGCTGGTCAGAAATGGAATTGAATGCGTAGAACAGGCTGATCGAGAGCGTCAGTGTAAGGAAATAAATCAAGTAGTCCCGAATGTTCTTATGAACATTTCGGAAGATCAGCTTAAATGAGGTCATTCTGCTCACCTCCCAAGGCGGAAACCACTTCCAGAATTTTTGCAAAAAAGTCTTTGCGTGTGTCCGTCCCTCGGTGCAGCTCATTGAACACCTGCCCGTCCTTGATAAACAAAATCCGATGGCAATAGCTGGCGGAAAAAGCGTCATGCGTTACCATGAGGATTGTTGCCGCAAGCTGTTCGTTCAATTCCGTCAGCATCGTCAGCAGCATTCGTGAGGAATTGGAATCAAGAGCGCCGGTCGGTTCATCAGCCAACACCATTGCGGGATTGGTTACCATTGCTCTTGCAGCGGCTACCCGCTGCTGTTGGCCGCCGGACATCTGATAGGGATATTTGTTCAATACTTCTTGAATGTTCAGGGCCTTTGCAATCTGCGGGACACGTTTTTGAATCTCGCTGGGTTTGGTTCCTGCGATAGACAAGGCCAGCGAGATATTTTCGTAGGCTGTCAGAGTATCCAGCAGATTGAAGTCCTGAAAGATAAAGCCCAGCTTTTTTCCGCGAAAATCTGCAAGCTGCGATCCGTGCAGCGTCGTAATATCCTTTCCCTCCACATAAATATGGCCGCTGGTAACGGTATCAATCGTAGAGATGCAGTTCAGCAAAGTGGTTTTCCCGGAGCCGGAAGAACCCATAATACCGAGAAACTCACCTTTACGCACAGAGAAAGAAATATGATCCACGGCTTTTGTCAGGTTGCCCTTGTTGCCGTAAAATTTTTGGATGTCATCCACCCGTAAGATTGTGTCGTCCATTTATTATGCGGCTCCTTTCTCAAAAGCGGTTTGCTTTTGTACTTTTACTCTACCATAGGGGCTTCGCCTGTGCCATTAAGTTAGATTACATTTACCTTACCAGAATGTAAGGTTGAAAAAGGCGAGGTTTTACAGCCCCGCCTCCTTCAGATAGCTCTCCGTGGGAAATACCATAGTTACGGTAGTTCCTTGTCCGGGTTCACTGGAAACGGAAAGCACAATATTCATTTTTTTGCACAGCTTTTGGCTCAAATACAGTCCAATCCCGGTTGACTTGGAATAGCGGCGTCCGTTTTCGCCAGTGAATCCTTTGTCAAACACGCGCGGCAAATCCGCAGCGGAAATCCCAATCCCATTATCGGAAATAAAAAGGAAAATATCGTTTTTCTCTACTTTGGCGGAAAATTCAATTCGCAGATTGTCTTTTCGATATTTGATCGCATTGGATATGATTTGCCCAATTACAAATGTGCAGCTCTTGCTATCAGCAACAACGGGAATGTCCAGACCATTCAACACAGGCTTTCCACCTGCTTGAATCAGAGGCTTGGAATATGTCTTTAGCGCAGCATGAACAAGCGATTGCAATGTGGTTTTTTCTACCTTGAAATCCTTTTCCACATCCGTACTGCGGGCATAGTATAGTACCTGTTCTACATAGGTATCAATTTTGCGGAGTTCATCGTCGATACGCAGAGTGGTGGGATTTTTTTCGTTTTCTATCATCAGGCGGGCAGAGGTAATAGGGGTCTTAATCTCATGTACCCATGAATCAATATACTCCCGGTATTCCCGACTTGCCTGTTTTGCATTGGAAATCTGGTCGTTCTGGTATTTATTGCAGCGCTGCAAAATATCCACTAAAATCTGACCTTCTAAAAAATGAGGCTGTGTCAAGAGTTCGCCCAAAAGCGACTTTTCTTCCATCTGTTCCGCCATTTTCAGAAGCAAATTATAATAACTTCGCTTGCGGAAAAAATCATACGCCAAAGCAATGATGTAGGCTGCCATAAAGATTATCTCGGCAAACAGAATAAAAGTAGCAGGGGTTTCAATCAACCAAAGCAGGCCAAACAGCAGGAGCGCCGACACCAGCATACAAATCAATGAAAAAATGCGATCCAGAAGATACTCGGATAATCTCATACGCAATACCCTAATCCACGCTTCGTTTCCAAATAGTCAGGCAAGCCGATCTCGGCCAGCGTTTTCCGCAAACGAACGATATTCACATTCAAAGTGTTTTCGTCTATAAATTGTTCGCTCTGCCAGAGTTCATCAATAATGGCGTCACGAGGAATGATATTTCCTTTGTTCACCATGAGCAGACGCAAAATTCCCATTTCGTTTTTGGTAAGAGATTTTCTCTGCCCTTGATAACTGATTTCTGCTTTGAGTAGGTTTAAGGTCAAACCTTTATGTGTCAAAACCATATTGTCCTGCACTTCATAAGTTCGGGCCAGAAGTTTTTGTATGCGGGCCAAAAGAACCTGTGCATTGTAAGGCTTTGAAATATAATCATCGGCACCGATATTCAAACTCATTAACTCGTCAAAATCGCTGTTTCTGCTGGTAAGCACAATGATTGGAAGATTGGATTTCTGCCGGATTTCTCTGCAAACCTGAAAACCGTCTTGATACGGCAGATTGATATCCAAAAGGATTAGGTTCGCCCCAGACGAAAGGGCGGTTTCTGCAACATGGTGAAAATCACTGCTGCTCGCGCATTGGTATCCATATTTTTCAAGAAGTTGGGTAAGTTCCTCACGGATCGCTGGTTCATCCTCTATGATAAAAATTCTCATTCCGTCGCCTCCCTTGCTTCGTTCTCATATCCACAGGCTTTTCCGCATCTTTCGGGATCAGCCAGATTGTTGCCATCTTTACAACGCCGGGAATACGGCCACCGGCGCAATAGTAGTTTACCCGTCGAGGTTACGCCCATTTTTCACTCGCTTCTTTTAAGGTTATATAATCCATAACGCACCTCTATCTATTCTATTGTAGTTCTTTTACTAGAACAACTCAAGTTGATGAACAAGAAATAAAATAGCACTTTACATCAAATTTCATTACATTCTCATAATCTAACCCGAAATGTACAATGATATAGGGTGATATGCGAATGAACCAAGACGAAAGAAGGTTTGACTTTCACGGGCTCGGGCTTGCTTTGAAACAGGCCAGAGAGGAAAAGGGCTGGACGCAAGCCTATGTGGCGGAGTTGGTCGGCAAGACTGACCGCACCATTATGAACATTGAGAACAAAGGCCAGCACCCCAGCTTCAACCTGTTTTTCAAACTCGTCACTCTGTTCGACATTTCCGTAGATCAGTTTTTCTATACAGAAGGTCAGTGTGGAGAGAACAGTTGCAGAAAACATATTGATGTGCTTTTAAGCTCGATGAATGAGAAAGAGCTTGTTGTTATGGAGGCCACAGCCGAAGGAATCAAGAAAGCCAGAGAAACGGAGGTTCAGGAGTAAGAGCCTCCGTTTTTTCATGCCATTTTGAGGGCTGCCGCTAAGTGGCAAGCAATGCCTCCGTGGCCACAAAGGCCCGGACGCTGCTTGTTGGGGCTCGCCCCAAACCCGTATCTTCGGGCCAACATGGCCCGAAGTATTTGCGTCGCTTTGCTCCTTGTTTTCATAACCTCAACGCTCCTTTTCCTGCTTTCTGCCCGGCTCGGTGTAGCCAAGCAGAGCGTCAATATTTGCCTTGATGGTGACGATCTCCTGCATATCCCGCCGCGCCTTTTGGTACTCTCCATAGAGGCGCTTTTTCTTTGCCGTCAGCTTGCGGCCTTCCTCCTTCAGCACATCCATTTTCGGGAGCTTCGCCCCGCCCAGCAGACGGCGCATTTCTGCTTGTGCCGCCCGGTACAGCTCAATATCCGCCTCATGCTCCGCAAGGAATTTCCGACTGTACTTTGCCGCCTTGTACTGCTCAAAGACCGGTCGTGTTTTGGCATACTGAACCGTTGCGGCCTTTAGTTCGGCATTGGTTTTCATGGCCTGCTCCGTCTGCTTGATCTGCTCGGAAAGCGCGTGGAAATGGTCGGTTGCCTCGGTAGCTTTCTGCGCCAACTGCTCATAATTGGTCAGGCCGTTGTCCTGTATATAGGCGAGGGCGGCGGCCAACTGCTTGATGTTGAACACCTTTGCCCACCGCTCGTAGCCCGGCCCCTTACCGGCAGCCAGCTTTGCTTGAATATCCACCGCCAGACTGATTTTTCGCTCCGGGCATCCGGGGCGTTTTTCTTTGCCCTCAATGGCGGCAAGAACATCTTTCAGATCGTAGCCGTCCCCCAGCGTAGAGGCCCGCAGCCGGGTAAATCGTTCCTGCCCCTGTCTGGTCAGCCGAAAGCTGATACCGCCGCCCCGAACCTTCTTGACTTCATATCCGGCCCGCTTCATCAGACCGAGAAATTCGTCCAGATCGGCGGGGCGCTCCGCCAGCGCAGTGTCAATGGCAAGACGCAGCCGGTCCTGATACGAAAGCGGCCCTTTCCGTTCTTTCTGCCACTCCCCATAGTTTCGATACTTGCCCTTGCTCCGGGGCTTCGGGTTCTCCACGATGGACAGCCCGTTTTCAAGGCACAGTCTGTCGGAGAGCCGCCGAAGGGCAAAGCTGGAGCCCCAGAAGTTTCGGAATTTCCGGGTGCAGTCAAGGGTGGTGGAGTTGTAATAGATGTGACAATGGATGTGCTGGCGGTCTGTGTGCGTGGTAACGATAAAAGCGTGCCGCCCCTTTGTCCAGCGCATTGCCAGTTCATAACCGATACGGTTCGCCTCCTTCGGGGTGATCTCCCCCGGATAGAAGGACTGCCGTATCTGATAGCACAGCACATCGTTGACCTTTTTTTGTTCCCGGCCCGTCATGGCGGCATAGCTGGCCTTTGCCAAAAGAAACTCGTCCGCCACGGTGGCGGGGTCGCACTCATAAGCGGAGATATACCTTCCGCTTTCTGTTTTTTCCGGGTTTTTGCCGTAGTCCAGACAATCCCGGATGGCCTCGGCAATCGTTTCGCCTTCGCCCGCATGGCGCTGCAACAAAGTTGTGGTAGCCAGAAATCATCCCTCCCTTCTATGAAAAAAGGGCGGCCTGTCCAGACCGCCCCGACTTCGGGCCATTATGGCCCGAGGCTGTTTAACTTGCCAGAAACCGATACAGAGCGGACTTGCCTCCGTCCAGAGCCCAAAGCAGAGAACCAGCCGCCGCTTGCAGCCCATACGGCGAAAGTAGGAAGGCGAGGAACAGAAATACAATCCCGCCGATGGGGGTCGGTGTAAAAAAGAGGGCGATACCCAGCACCACCAGGATCACGGAGGCAATCGTCAGCAGGAAGGCACAAATATCAAACAGAAACACCAGCATAGCCGCCAGAAGGGACAGCGCCAGAGCGAAGGGCGCAAGCAATATTTTCAGCAGTATCTTCATCATCAAAACCTCCTTTATTCTTTCTATCTCTATTTTATCATGCCTGCCCGGGGACATAAATGTTGCGAAAGATTAGTGAATCCTGTCCTTTGAATGTCCCAAATAACAAGGGAGTTGCCAACAAAGGCAACTCCCTTGATTTCATTCTAACATTTCATAGGTGATTTCTTCTTTTGATATAAAATATGTCTCAAGCATAGTATCAACATCCATGAGTCGGATTATTGGATTGTCATGGTCGGACATGTATCGTAAATCTGTTGTATAATACTCAAAAAGTCTGTGCAGAACTCGGTTTATGAGATATAAAGGTTTTGAGGAATCAGAAAGTTTCTCTTCTTCATCGAACAATACTTTATGTAGGGGAACTTTATATTCAAAACAATAATAAGTTGAATTTTCCAAATAGTCATTCAAAAAATCTGTTCGATTCAGGAAATTCCCTAATGACTCTATAAATTCAGGAGCTCCAAACAAGGCTCTCGCATATGTGTTTCGATATATAAGGTCTTTCAACATAAAGCCATTAAAGCAATAGTCAGCCCTAAAATGATTATGCCCTAATCGACTCTTTAAATATGGAATAGAGCTATCCATGGAATCATTAAAAGATACTTTGCGGCCTTTATACAATAACTCTAACCGACCTTCATCAGGGATAAATTCTACATCATGTTCTCTCAGAAAGTTACTGACCGAGTTTTTAGTTGTTAATAAGTCAAATAGGTTGCTTCCGCTATTACATTCATATTCTGAATCTAAGCGACGACTGAGGTGGTAAAAAAGTATTTGATCAATATAATTATGGCTTGGAATCTTTGAAGCTACAAACTCATTTATAATCTCATCAAAAATGCCCCAATCAAACCATCGTTCTGTTTGTGCAGCCTGTAGTGCTTCATCAAACAGTCTATTTAATTCCGCCGGAACAATCCCCAGATAATTGCAAATTGAATGTTCCATTGACATTTTAGTATGAGTGTCGATATACATATGACTACCGTCCCTTAAATTTTTCTTTTATTGTACCGTGGCAAAATAACGCCGTCAATATACGGGTCAACATGGCCCGAAGTGGTAAAAAAAGAACAGGGCGGCAAGCCCCACACAACGGAAGCCTGCCGCCCTCGTCTTACTTTGCCACCAGCTCGGAGAGCTCCCGCAGCACCTTTGACACCTCGCCCCACAGCTTTTCATAGTCCCGCTTCAATCCTTCGATTTCCTCCGGGTACACGCCGTAGGTATGAGCGTGTACAGCGACCTGATTGAGATTGTTGGAACAGCGCCTTTGCAGAGAGATCAATTCTTTTATGGGCGCAAGGTCAACGTGCAGGATGTACCCGTTCAGAGCCATCTTCCGCACATAAGCCCCGGCATTGGAAATGCCCGCTTCGGCCATCCGCTCATGGATGGCCGCCAGCTCGTCCGGCGTCACCATGACGTGCAGATGGACATTCCGCTTTCGGTTCTCCATCAGCGTTCCAGCTCCCGGCCCTTTCTGCGCTCTTTGGGCCCCTTCACTTTGTCCAGCGGCTTTGCGTCCAGCTCCGGGGGCGCAGGCTGAATGGGCGTGTTATTGGGTACGCCGTCGATCATGTTGCAGTTCTGTTCCGTGGAGAGCTCGGCTGTTTTCAGGTAGTTGTCTTTTTCGTGCATGGCAATCCTCCTTATCGTTCCTCATGGCTTTTATGGTTCTGCTTCTGGCTGGGTTCCTTCGGGGGCTCCTGCCCTCTGGCTCCATCTTTGAGCCGGGCGGTAATGGATGGGCGTGCCCGGTCAGGATTGCCCGGTGCGGGTTTCAGCTCGTAGTCCTCCATCTGTTTTTCGGTCAGCGGCTTCGCATAGGTCAGTTCTCCCCATGCCATCAGCCTGCCATTTGCCACAGGACGCCGCCTGTCGTCATCGTAGTTGACGATGGAAAGCGGAAGGTTATCCGGAGGCTTCGGGTAGGTGCCTATGTCCACAGGGCGCTGGGTGGAATAGTAGCGGTAAACGCCATCCGGGCCCAGCTCTGTATTTTTGACTGCTGCATGGTAAAGGTGCTGATAATCGTCCACCCGGCGGTCAAAGTCCCGCTGCGCCCATTCCGGACTGTTTCCATAGCGGCCCCAGTAGTAATCCCGCTGGCCCTTTTCGCCTTCGGTAAACTGCCAGGTCACAAATGGATCCGGCGCTCCCGGATTATGCCCCAGCGCAAAGCCGTGTCCGCTGTCAAAAGTGGTTGTTTTCAAAATGGCATAGCCTTGTACGATCTCCAAGAGATACCTCCTTTCTGTACCTCGGGCCAACATGGCCCGAAGTGTGGTATGTTACGAAATGAGGGAGTAAACCGGGGCGGGATGGGTTGCAGTATTCCCGCCCCGGAAACGCCCTCAAAAAAGCCCGGAATATCAAGCTTTTCGGGGCGGCAAATCGTAACCGCCGCCCGGCCTTTTCTCCCGCATTTTCCTCATACGTTCCCGGCTTTTACGGCGGTTTCCTTCGGCCTTGCAGGCGTCGGAACAGTAGGCTTGACGGCCTTCGGGTAAAAATGCCCGCCCGCAGACTGCGCAGGCCCGAAGCTCCGGGGAACTGCCTTCCACGGTCAGCGCCGCAAGAAGCTCCGGGTCAAGGGGCAAGACGGCCTCCCGGAAATACCGACAGTAAGCGCCCGTCCAGCATTTGTGCAGCATATAGCAGCCACAGTCCAGCGGCAGGCACAGGCTCGTTTCCCGGTCATAGTTGGCGCACATCCCCGTGACAAGGGAACGGATTTTCTTCTTTTCGTCACGGGTCAGCTCCCGGGCGTCCATTCAGGACTTCGGGCCACGATGGCCCGAAGGGCGGGGCTCCACGATCAGCGCCCGGAATTTCTTCCGGCACTGTCTTTTCCTGCCCTTGCACTCCTTGTAGTAGCGGCATCCGGTACAAGGGTCATCGCTGCCCCGGCCCGGCCACGGCACTTCCTTCATCATTCGTTCAAAGGGGCTGTTGGTAAAATTCACTGGCGGGCCTCCTGTTCTTCCGTGTCCTCGTCCCACGGAGGGGTATCCTCGTCCTCGGGTTCCTCTGCGATTTCCTCCGGCCCTTCGTCCTCATATTCGCAGTAGTCGTCCTCCAGGTCCTGCGCTTCGTGCTTCGGCTTGTAAATCTTGAAGTAATAACCGGCACCGCCGCCGATCAGCACCACGGCCCCCACCAGAAGCAGAGAGAGCAGGCTGCTGTCCGGTTTTTCCGGCTCGGGCTCGGGTTCCGGTTCCGGCACATCCTCCACGGGTTCGGTAGGCTCCGGCTCCGGTTCGGGGGTCACTTCCTCGGCTGGTTCCTCGCCCTGTTCGGCAAGAGGCAGAAGGTCATCCACGGTAACAGCGTTGAGGAAATAGACGTTTTCGCTGGTTTTCTGCTTGTCGATCACCAGATAGAAAACACTCTCGTCTGCGGTGGTAATGGTGTAGAACTCTTTGCCGTCCTCGTCGGTGGCGTTGTCCACCACCGTTCCCGTTCCATCCGGGGTAAAGGGGTTCTGGGTTTCCGGCTCCGCCTCGGTTTCCACCGGGGCGGGAGTGGCCTCGGGCTGCGGCTCATTGCTCTGGGCGTAAGCCGGGACCGTAAAGATCAGGCAACACAAAAGGCTGGCAGTCATCACCGCCAGCCTGCGAAATTTAGTTTTCTTCATGGGCCGTGTCCTCCTTTTCGGGTGCCTCCGGCTTCGGGCCATTGTGGCCCGAAGCGGCAAGGCTGTTTTTGGGGTCGTTCAGAAAGGCCATCAGCTCGGCGGGGGTCAGTTTGAGAGAGCGCACCGCCTGCACGATCTGGCTGTTTTCTTCCTCCTGTTTCTGCTTTTCCAGCTCCCGGATTTTGGCCTGCCACTCGGCGGCCTTCTCCCGGGCCTTTTCCAGCTCCTTATCGAGCTTGTCGATCTTGTTCATGCAAGGACTCCTTTCTTCTGGCTCACAAACGCCCGAAGGCGTAGAAATGTGTCTGCCAGTAGCTTGAATTGATATTTGCGTATTGGATGGGAGAACCACAATGGAGCATCATCCCGTCGCCCACATAAATCCCCACATGGGACACAGGGCCGGGGCTGTCATAGGTTCCCGTGAAAAAGATAATGTCGCCCGGCTTTGCCTCGGAGGGGGAAATGATGGTGCACTGGTTGTAAATGCCCTGCGCCGTGGTACGGGGCAGGTTGTGGACGCCGCTGGCCGTGTACACCCAGCAGACAAAGCCCGAACAGTCAAAGGAGGTGGACGGGCTGGAGCCGCCCCACACATAAGGCCAGCCGATGTACTTTGTCGCCTCCGCCATGAGCGCCGCAAAGGCCGGGTCATCCAGCGCCTCGCCGGGTATCTCATAGCTGGGGCCGGTGTCCTCGCCGCCGGTATAAATTCCTTCCCACAAATAGGGCTTGTTGCCTTTGAGCTGCTGCATGACGGTGTAGATTTCCCGCTGCTGTTCATCCAGCCTCGGCAGGATCACGGCAGGCAGCGTTTTGTTTGTGAGGGTCACATTGAGGATGTAATACTCATAGGGGACTTCCTCGGTGGTGGTTTCTCCGGTTTCCGGGTCGGTGCTGGTTTCGGTGCGGTAGCGTATCTCGATTTCCTCCGTCAAGGTCAGCTCATACTGCGCCTCGAAGATCTCCCGCAGCTCGTCCTGCACCTGCTCCCGGAAATACACATGGTACTTTGCCGAGAGATAGGACGCCAGCTCATAGGGGTTGTGGCCGATCTCGTCCACAGAATAGCGGTACTCGTCATAGCCGGGATGGGTGCTTTCGATGTTCGCCACCGTCTGCGCCAGCTCATTTTCCAGCGCCGTGTAGTCCTCGTCCACGCCAAGCAGGTCGGCGTCCTCCGAAGCATAGGAGGTGCCGGACACCGCATTGGCAAGGCCGCTGCCAAGCGTGGGAAAAATGGAGCTTACCGCCGACAGGAGATAGCAGACCAGCAGCAACAGCACCAACACCAAAACCGCCACAGGATGACGGGTCACAAACTGCGCCGCCCGCCGGGTCACATTCCCCGAAGCGGCAGCGGCTTTCTTTGCGGCCTTTGCGCTCTGTTTTGCCGCCGCCTTTGCCTCTTTGGAATACCGGCGTTTCAGTTTCCACTTCTGCTGTATCCGGGACAGCGGATTGCTGGCAAGCTCCGGGTGTTCGGCGGCCATCTTCTGAAAATCCACATTGGCCCGGGCTTTTATGTCCTTCCGTTCCCACTTTGCCACCTTCCGGGTCGGGTGTTCCCGCCAGCGCCGTTTGGCATACCGGGTCAGTTTCCGGGTCCCGGCCTCGGCGGTCAGCTCGGATTTATGCGCTCCTTCCACGCCCACATTTTCATGCTCGACTTCGTGGATTTTGTTGTGGAGATAAAACCATGCCTCGGTGCGGGCTCCCCGGACGGCTTTTTTTGCAAGGCCCGGCGACTTCTGCGCCGCCCGTTTCGCCTCGACCTTATCCAGCTTCTCCCGGGCCTTTCCCAGCTTTTCCCCGGCGCGCTCCGCTTTGGCCTGCGCCTTCTGGTACTTGTCCTTTTTGCTCCCGGCTTTCTCGGCGGAGCCCTCCGGCTCCTGCGCCTTGTCGGTATCCTGCGGACCGCCCCGGTCATCCTCCTGCCTCATGCGGTCAGAAGGGCGGGCTTTGCGGCTGTCCTCTTGAAACTTGCCGCTTTTGGACTTCGGGCCATCATGGCCCGAAGCGCCGGTCTGCCCGGTATCCTCGTCCTCAAACCGCAGTCGTCGGGACGGTGCGGGGGAAGGCCCTTCCCGGTCAGCCGGTCCGGGGCGAGTGCTCCCGGTATCCTCCGGCGGTCCCGGCCTTTGAAAATTCCGTTTATCCGGTTGCTTTCCGATGGCGTATCCCTCCTTTCCGAACCTCGGGCCAGCATGGCCCGAAGTGTGTTACGCCCGCTTCATTTCCTGTTTCTTGTCCTCCGGGCGGGTGGTCATAATGGCGTACAGCTCGGTATTCTGCGGGAAGCGGTCAACAAACGGGATGGTGGTGTTCCCGAAGAACAACAGCCCTTCGCCGGAATTGGTGTGGGTCACATAGGAAAGCTGGTGGGGGCTGATACCGAGCTGTTTGGCTAAAATCTGGCGGTCCCCCTGCGCCTGCGAGAGCAGCACAAGGAAGTCCGAGTTTTCAAAGATGTTCTCGATCTCCGGGCTGGCAAGGAAGTCTTTCACGTTCTGCGTTAAGGCGCTGGGTACGCAGCCCTTCTTACGGAGCATTTTCCAGATCGCCACACAATAGCTTGCCGTCAGCCGGTCACGGAGCAGCACATGAAACTCGTCGAAGTAGCACCATGTAGCGATACCGCGCAGGAAATTCATGGACACCTGCGAATTGACAAGGTCCTGCATAATGAGCATGGCAATCGTCCGAAGCCCGGCCCCCAGCTTTTTCAGGTCAAGACACACAAGGCGGCGGTTCAGGTCTACATTGGTTTCATGGTTGAATACGTTGAGAGAGCCCGACACATAGATTTCAAGAGCCGTCGCCAGCCGTACCGCCTCACCCTCGGGCTGGGAACAGAGCAGGTCATAGAGGGTTTGGAGGGTCGGCATTTTCGCCGTCTCCGGGTTCTGTAAATGCTCCCGGTACATCTGGCGCACACAGCGGTCAATGACGGTCCGTTCCACCGGCTGCAAGCCGTCCTTGCCGCCGACGATCAGCTCCATCAGCGACAGGATAAAGTCGGCTTTCAGCGCCATCGGGTTTTCCTCGTCGAAGCTCAAATCAATGTCCATCGGGTTAATGTGGTGCGGGCTGTCCGGGGCGATCTCGATGACCTGCCCGCCCAGCCGCTTGATAAGGGGCGAGTATTCGCCCATCGGGTCCACCACGATAATCCGGTCACGGGTGGCAAGGAACACGTTCACAAGCTCCCGCTTTGCGGCAAAGGATTTGCCGGAGCCCGGTACGCCGAGGAACAGGCCGTTGGGGTTTTTGAGCTTCTTCCGGTTCGCCATGATGACGTTATGGGAAAGAGCGTTGAGCCCGTAATAGATGGCCTCGCCGTCCATGCGGAGCTCCTGCGTCATAAAGGGAACAAAAATAGCCGTGGAGCTGGTGGTCATGCCGCGCTTGATCTCAATGCCGTTATGGCCCAGCGGCAGGCTGGAAAGAAAACCATCCTCCTGCTGGAAGTCCAGCCGCTTCAAGGTGCAGTTGTATTTCTGAACGATACCCGATACCGTGAACAGGTCATTGTCCAGCTCCCGACGGGTCGGAGCCATGTTCACCACAAGGAAGGTCAGCAGGAACATTCGTTCGTTCCGGCTCTGCAAATCTTCCAAGAGGGTCTTTGCGTCGTTGCTGTACGTCACAAGGTCGGGCGGGAGTATGTCCATGTCGTACCCGGCCCGGGCGGCCTTCTTCTGTTCCTCCACCTTCATCTTGTCAATATCGGAGACTTTGGCCTTGATGGATTTCACGGCGGCGGCCTGATCGACGGTCTGGATATGGAGCGTGATCGTCATTTCCGCATCCATTTCCAAAAGCTCCGCCAGCAGTTTGTCCGAGAGCTCCGAGGCTAAAATCTGCAAATAGGAGGCCGCGCCCCAGGTCGTCCCCACCCGGAACAGGCGGCTGAAACGGAAGTCGAAGCTGTCCGGTGCGATAAAGTCCTTTGTGGAAAGGCCGGTCTGGGGTATCATATCCCACGAAAACCGGAAAGGGTCGGTGCCGCCGGGGTGAAGCTGCCCGTGAAGGAGCTCCAGCCGTTCCAGCCCCGAGAGGGAGCGGCACTTGACACCCAGCTTTTTGAAGTTGCCGCAAATGTCCGCCTCCACACGCTCCAGCCTCGCCCTTGCGGTGGAGAGGTCGTCCACGTTCACACCGAAGGTCAGGAGCTTTGTGCGGACAATGCCGTTGTTGCTTTTGGCGATCTGGTTCTCCAGCATTTCCACATACTCACGCCGGACGCTGTTGTAGTCGTCCTCCTGCATGGGGATGTTGACGCTGTACCGGCTGCCCGGGCGGCTCCGATGGTTGAGGAAAGAAAGCTGAAACGGCAAGGAGCTGTCAAAGTAGTTCAGACAGGCGCTCCACCCGTCAAAGATGGCCGCCTGATCTTCGGTCTGGGCGAGCTGGTAGTTGATGTCCTCATATTCAATGGTTTTGGTGTAATAGCGGTCCTCCACCCGGCACACCCCATCCCGGTACATTTCCCGGTAAGGGAGGGTTTGCTGGGCGGTGGTGGGAATGTCCTTTCCCTTTGTGAACAGGCCGAGAAGGCCCGTCTTGTCAGGCTTTTTGCCTGCGGGCTTTCCGGCCCTTCTGTTGTTTTGCAATCGGCTGCGCCTCCTTTCTGGCGCCAAGCAGCGCATAGAAGTTTTCGGTTTTGTAAGGCCGCACCCGGGGATAGAGGAACCGGGTGCGGATGATGTTTTTCAGCACCTTTTCCAGCGGCAGGCCGTCCCGCTCATACATAGCGAAAAAGAAGAACGGGAGCATGAGGCCGATCATCAGGAACATGGCGGCGCTGTTTCCGATACTGCCACGGGAAAACAGGTAGTCCGGAAGGCCCACCGCCGCCGCGCCGGAAAAACAAATAAGCTGGCGCTTCGTGAGATTGAAGGCCAGCTTTGTCTTGATTTTGGACAGGTCTTTGGGTACTGGCACATAGGCCATTTCGTTACACCTCCTTTGCCGCTTCGGGCCAACATGGCCCGAAGCTACCTTGCGGCCTCTTTGGCCGGGGCTGTGCTGCGGGCGGCTTCGGCGGCCTCCCGTCCGCTCTGCCTTGCCCGCCAGTATTCGGGATTGTATTGCCGGATGGACTGATTGAGGTTTTCTTCAAACCGCTCTTTGTCCTTGATACGGTCGGGGATCTTCCAGAGCTTTTTATCCAGCAGCTCCCGGAGCACTACGCTCTCCTGTGCGTCCTCCTCATAGCAGATATAGCCCTTGTCCTTGAAACCGCATTTTTTCGCCGCCGGAGAGAGGACGGCGGCCACCTCGTTTGCAACCATCGTTCCGCCGTGGCTGGCGGTGGATACCAAAAACACGCCCGGACAGAGAACTTCACAGCTCTGCACCTCTCCCCACGGGGAGCTCCGGGGAGCATGGAACATCCCGCCCGTCCGGTTCCGGTCCGCCTGCATGAGAGCCGCCTTTTCCAAGATGGCCTTCAGCTCCGGGGAAAAGTAGGCATATTCCCGCAGGACACGGGCGGCGTTCCCGCCGCAGGCGTTCATCAACAGGGTATAGGCGTCGCTGTCCGCTTTGGTACAGCGGCCCAGCAGCTTGCCGTCATAGTAGCAGGCCGCGTCATAGCCCGTCCGTTTGCGCGGCATGGGTTTCGCCTCCTTTCCGCTTCGGGCCAGCATGGCCCGAGGTCAACGCTCTACGCCACGGCTGGGCTTTTCCTTCGGGGGCCGTTCCGCTTTTACCTGTTCGGCAGCCGCTTTCCCGGCCTTGAGCTGTTCGCTGATGGACGCACGCCCGGCAGAGCCGCGCTCCGCCATCTGTTCCAGCTTTACTTCATAGGCTTGCAGAACAGCGGTGTTGAGCTGTTCCCGGAACTCCTTCGTGACAGGATAGGCCATATCCCGATAACCGCCCTTGCCGTCCGGCTGGCTGGGCATCCCCACGAAAAGACCCTTGCTGCCCTGCACGATTTTCAGATTTTCCACCACAAAGCAGTCGTTGAATTTCACGCTGGCAAAGCCCATCAGGTTTTTCACAGGTTCGATGACCCGCACGCTTACATCCAGCTTCAACGATGCGGCGGGGGTGGCGTCCGCAACCTTTTCCTGCATGGTTTCCTCCTTTCCGGCGGGAACAAGATTCCCGTCCTTGTAGTCATAGCCTTCCGCCCGGAGTGCCGCCAGCGTGTCCGCCGATACGCACCCGGACAGTTTCAGATCGGTTTCTACCATAAAGCGCATGGTGTCTGTTTTAGAAAATTCCTCGGGGAGCTTTCCGTAGAAAGCCGGGTGCGGCTGTCCGTCCGCGCCCTGTTTGTAACGCCGGGGCATACCGCCTCCTTTCCGCTTCGGGTCAGCATGGCCCGAAGTCTCTTAATGGCAGCCGAAGATGGATTTTGCAAGGCTGCCCGTTTTGAACAGGGTAAAACACAGCAGCACCGTATAGCCCACACAGCCCCAGATCGCCCCGATGGGGTCGCCGTCGGTGGCAATACTCTGGATAAGCACCGCGTAGATGGCGACACAGACCAAAATGAGCAAGCCTTGAAAGCCCACCGCAAAGAGGGAGCGGAAATAGTTCTGCCCCATGTGTCCGGTTTCCCGGTTGGGGACGGTGGCAAACGGGATGGGTGCCAAACTTGTGAGTAAGTAAATTTCAATCATACGGCCATATACGATAACGAAGATCACGATGTTTAAGGCAATCATGGTAAGCTGGATCAGGAATGACTGGAGCCAGAGGCCAAACAGGGGGCCTAACTCCATTGCCTCCAGCTCGGTCCGCAGACTGTCCATTACATCCGTTGTGATCTCTGTCCCGTTCTGGATAATGCCCGCCGATTGCTGGATGACGTGCTGGCTCACGTCAAAGACGGCCAGTACGATATTGAAGGTATTCGTCAGGATCATTACCGCCACAAAGGTTTTGAACACCCATTTGAAAAATATCCATGTGTCAACGTCATGGAGGTTGTTGCGGTCAATGAGCATTTGTATCAGCTCATAGGTCATTACAAAAGTGAGGATGACCCCGGCGATTGGCAGGATGGCGGTTTCAGAGATTTGCCGTATCATGGAAAAGACCCCGGCGTTCCAGTCCGCCGGGGTCGTGCCTACCTGTGTGGCGATCTCGCCAACGCTCTGATTAACGTTATTGAAAAGGCCATCCAGATTTCCCATGATACCATCGACAAGCAAACCTTTGAGCCATTCAACGATTGCGTCGATGATAAAGTCCATACATCAGCTCCTTTTCTGGAAAAAGGGACAACGGGTAAGGGTTAGCTGAACAGGCCGGACAGCAGAGGGATAAGCTGCATACCGATCAGGACGACACCGCCGCCCGCCATGAGCTGCTTAATGCCCTGGCTCTTTGCCGCGGGGTTGTCGGACCCGTAACCTTCCAGCAGATTGATGACACCCCACACCGCCAGACCAGCGCCCAGCGCCATGACCAGAATCTTGAGAATGTCGATAGCAGAGTTGAAAAATTCCATATACGTTCCTCCATTTTGTTTGTTGGTTTTGGGTACAAAAAAAGCCGCCCACATTGGCGGCGCTTCGGGCCATCATGGCCCGAAGTTACACAAACTCGTCGCTGTCCAGATCGTCGAAATTCAACAGGTCAGCTTCTTCGTCTGTGTCGGAGCCGTCCACCTCGTACACCGTGTATTCGTCATCCGGCTTTAGTCTCAATGGCCGGTGGCGGAACAGGCTTTCCAAGTGGAAGGCGTTTTTCTTTTTGTCAAACTCGGCTGTGTACTTGTAGTTGGGGTGCTTTTTCAAATCGTATTTGGGAGAAAAGAAGGGCGGGAGCCCCCGAAGCTGCAAGATACACTTGTCTCCCGGCATAGTAGTGATTTCGCTGGTCGTCATCAGCTCCCGGCCAAGCCGCTGCATATTCTGGCTGTAACTCTCGGACTGGCCCCGGCTGCGGCCCTCGGTCTGCATGGAGATGGTGGCCTTGCCCAGCCAGTTTTCCGAAATATCCTTTAGGGTGGAAGCCTCCCGGCCTCCGAGGAACACGATACTGTCCATGTTTCCCATGATAGTTTCGGAATGGTCCTTGTACAGCGCCTTGCATTGGCTCATGGCCTGATAAAAGAGCGTCAGGCTGATCTCCCGGGAACGGATAACGGCAACGATTTTTTCCAGCCCCGGCACCTGTCCCGTGTTGGCCGCCTCGTCCCACAGCACCCGTACATGATGGGGCAGGCGTCCGCCGTAGGTGTTGTCGGCCCGTTCACACAGAAGGTTGAACATCTGCGAGAAAGCGAGTGCCACAAGAAAGTTATAGGTGGTATCCGTATCGCTGATAAGGAAAAACAGCGCCGATTTTTCATCCCCCAGCCGGTCAAGCTCCAGCTCGTCATAGGACATGATCTCCCGAAGCTGGGGAATGTCAAAGGGGGCAAGTCTGGCTCCGCAGCTAATCAGTATGCTCTTAGCTGTCTTGCCGCTTGCCAGCTTGTACTTCTTATACTGCCTCACAGCGAAGTGCTGGGGACTCCGGCGCTCCAGCCCGTCAAACATATAGTCCACCGCATTTTTGAAGGTTTCGTCATCCTCCCGGACTTCCATGCTGTTTATCATTTCCACCAGCGTATTCATGTTGCGTTCTTCCTCCGGCCCCTCAAACACGATGTAGGCCACAAGGGCGCAGTACAAAAGGGTTTCGGCTTTGGTCCAGAACTCGTCGCCCTCCTTGCCGTCGCCTTTGGTGTTGGCGATTAGGGCGGTGACGAATTTCAGCACATCGCTTTCCGTTTTGATGTAGGCCAGCGGATTGTAGTGCATGGATTTGGAGAAGTCGATACTATTGAACACCCGCACCTTATATTTCTCCCGTTGCAGGAACCGCCCGCATTGGTCGAGGGTACCGCCCTTCGGGTCCACCACCACATAGGAGGAATGGGCTTGAAGGAGCTGCGGGGTCAGCCAGAACCTTGTCTTGCCCGAACCGGACGAGCCGATGACGCAGGCGTTTAAGTTGCGGGCGTTGGCGGGTATCTTCGGGCGGGTGTTCATGGTAAGAAACTCCGTCCCGGTCAGAATGACATTGTTCTGAAATTTGGGGTCTACAAACGGCTTTATATCCTCCTTTGTTCCCCAGCGGGCGGTGCCGTACTCCGCATCCCGCCGGAATTTCTTTGCCTGCTTGATTTTGGACTGTATCAGCAGATACACCCCAGCCGCACCGGCGAGGCCCACCAGCAGGTCAATGCCGCCCAGTCCCGGCCAGTAGGTTTCAAAGGCTTTGGGGAAGGTGTCGAGCATCCCCATGAGCTTTGTCCCGAAGTCTGCGCCGGGCGCGATACGGTAGGCCGTCCCGATTTTGGAGAAAAACCAGAACACAAAGAGGTACGGCAGGTTGGGGAGCACATATTTTCTGATCTTGTCACTCAACGTCCGTCCTTCACCGCCTCTCTGGTCCGCTGCTTCTCCTTCGGCTTCGTCCTGATCTGCTCCGTGAGCTTACGGAGCTGGCCGAGGATAGAAGTCTTATCCTGGTCTTTATTCAGCACCTTTGTACTGTATTTCTGGAAGGCCGCCGTGATGGCGTCCGCCTGATTGGCTTTGAAAAACAGCAGGTAATGACCGGGACTCACTTTATGGAAAGCGTAGTCCACATGGAACTCCTTCGCTATCCGGTCAAAATCCTTCGGCGCACCCACATACTGCATGGCGTTTTTGCCGCCGTAGTGGTTCATCAGCTTTTTCACGCTCTGGCGGCCCTGCGGGGTCAGCGCCTTCCGGTGGTGCTTTTGCAGCGCCCGAACCACCTTGCCAAGAGCGGCGGCCAGCACTTTTCCCGTCAGCTTTGCCGTCTTGATCGAAAGGGCAACTGTTTTTTGGTTTACTTCTTCCTGCATAAAACCTCCTTTCCGTCAGGGCTCCCGGTAGACGGGAGGCCCCCGTACACTCCGGGGCAACAGAAAACCTCGGGCCAATGTGGCCCGAGGCTTACCGCTCGGCATCCCTGCCGGACGGAGCTTTCTTTTCCGGCTCCGTCTGGACTTTTTCGCCCTGTTCCCGCATGGTCTGCAAGATAGAGGGCTTCTTTTGAAGCTGGGAGGGCTTTTCGCCGGACAGCGGCTTGATACATTCCAGACGGTCAGCCGCCCGGATGGCGTTGTCCGTGAGCTGCCGCTGCCATGCGCCCACGCTGGGAGCCCAGCGAAAGCCGTTGCTTTTCAGCTCGGCCCGGGTGTCCGCGTCAGGCTTTCCATCAAAGAACACCTGCAAGCGGTTGTCCTCCCGGTTCATTTCCACACGGCCCCCGTCAAACTCCCAGCCGGAAAACTCCCGCTGCGCCTGTTTGGAAAGCTGTTCGATACGGGCCTTTACCCGGCGGATCTCCGCGTTGTTGTTGGTAAGCTGGTAGCTTTCAAAGGGCCTCGGGTCGCTCCGCCAGCTTGACGCCATGCTGGCTTTCAGTTTTTCGATCTGGTCAGGCGACAGAAGCGCACAGCCGTCCAGCTTGCCATGCTTGCGGTAATAAGCGTTGACCTCCTTCATAATGAGCTGGGAGCGTTCCAGCCCGTCCAACTTTTTCTGGAGCTTTTCAATGGCTGCCGGGTCATCGGCGCTTATACCGCCCATGCCGGTACTGCGTATCTTATCCAGCAGCCCTTGAATATGCCGCCATTCCTCCATGTTGCTGTCTCGCGCCCGGTTCTGTTTTTCTTTCTTTCCCACCGGGAAATTGGAAGGCCCGGCGATCAGCACAGAGGGAACCCTCGCGTCAATGGCAAAGCCCTGGTTCATGTTTTCGGCCAGCTTGCGGGCGTAGGTGTCTAACAGATGGTCGATCTTCTCATGGTACATGGGGTCCACCCGGGATTTTTGCCGTTCGGCTATGGCTGCGGCCTTGTCTACCATTGCCCGGTATTCCGCCGTTGCGCTCCCTTCCTTATAGTCGGAAAAGCTGTTCATTTCCTTTGCCCGGCGGGCGGCCCCTTCATTGATGGGGTAATAGTTGATGGTATGCACCTCCTTCATGCTTCGGGCCATGTTGGCCCGAAGTCTTACCGTTCCTCATGGGAAGGCCCCGCCTTGTCCTTTTGCGGAACGGGCGGAGCCTCTTGAAACCGTTTGAGTGCGCCGAGAATGGAATGGACGGGCTCGGCCTTTTCGGGATAGGCAAATACCCGGTGTTCCGGCGGTATGTCCTGCGTCCCGTGGTAATGCTCCTTAAAGCCAACCGGGTCCGCCGCCACATATCCGCCGGGAGCGAATACGCCGCCCTCGTTGATACGCATATCCCGTCCGTATGCCTCATAATCGAAGTAGCCTTGAATGTGCTCCGGTATGTCGATGGTCCCCAGCTCGTCGGCGTACAGATGGCCCAGCCCTTCATCATCGGAAATATCCGGGTAAAAGCGGTAGAGGTCAAGGTTCTGCGTCAGGTTGATTAGGTCCTTCACGCTGCCCGTGTGTTTTCCCAAGACAAGAGCGGCCTCAAAGGTTTCCAATCCGCCCTTGTCCCGTACTTCCAGCAGGGCATGGCCCAGCTCGTTCAGCTCGTCGATGTTCTCGTACTCGTCCAGATAGTCGTACAGTCCCAGCACATCGCTGTCAAAGCTGGTAATAAACACTTCGCTGTACCGTTTTCCGTCTATCCCGATTTTTGCAAGGGCGGCCTGTACCTCCTGTGTGGTCGTGGGAAAATGTACCGTTGTTCCCACCTCAATCCCCATCATGGGGTACAGGGCCGTGTTGGTTATATAGGCTTCAAACATGGGCTCAATCCTCCTTTCCGGCCCTGTCTGCCAGCACTTCATAAATCCCGGCCATGATGTAATCGGCGCAAGGGAGAGCAATCGCATTTCCCAGCGCCTTGTAGCGTTGCAGAGGCCGGATTTCCTCGCCGTCCGCCCCGTACTTTGTCCAGCCCTCCGGCAGCCCCATCAGCCGCTCGCTTTCCGTTTCCGTCAAGAAGCGGATACAGCCGCCATCCGGGTCGCCCTTATACCAAAAGGCGAAGGGCGTCACGTCGCTGGCTAAAAGAGTGGGAAAAGGGTCAGTTGGTAATCCGAAGCTGTTTCGGAAGGCGGTTTCTTCCTGCCTTTTTGCTGCTCCCCGCATACGGAAGCATTGAAAGGGGTGGATGACTGGTATTTGCCGCCCTGTTTCAAAAGAAGATGTTCGATCTCCTTCGGCGGCGGTCCGCCCGCCCTCTCGGCAAGGCGGAGGAAGTGGGAGCATTGGACGGGGCTTAAATAGTATGTCGGCGGCACGTCTGCCTCTAAAATCCGCCACGATGAAAATTCGCTGCCTTCGCGCCAGCCTTCGGGAGCCTGCCCAATACTGGGCGTCCATGAGCCGCCAGCACACATCAGGCGTTCCCCCTCGCACCATTCCGGCGTTTCCCCATCTTCCCGAAGGAGGCATTGGAACTTCGGTGTCTGCGAAGGTGGATAGGACGGCTCTAAAATCCATCCGGTCATTTGTAGAAAACGCTCCCATGACGTTTTCCCAAACAGCGATAACTGGATATAGGTTATCAGTAGCATCCCTCATTTCCTGTATGATACGAAACGCCTGATAGAACAGGCTTGATTTTGCCCCGGCAAGGCCGGAGCGGTTGCCGATCAGAGAAAGGTTCTGACAGGGAGAGCCGAAGGTTATCACATGGACAGGCGGGATTTTCCCGCCGTCCACCTTCGTAATGTCCCCCAAGTGCGCCATATCGGGAAAGTGCCTTTTGGTTATGGAGATGGGCGCTTTTTCAATCTCGCTGGCCCATACCGGACGGATACCGCACCGGGAAGCAGCCAGAGGGAACACGCCGATCCCGTCAAAAAGGCTTCCCAGCTTAATGTCCGGCATGACCCGGGCCGCCGTGTCCCTTCACGGCAAGAACCCCGTCCAGCGTAGTAGCCGCGATACCCAGCCGCCCGGCAACTGCAATATCGTTTTTTACATCCTCGTCCACCGCACCGCCGCAGACGATCAGGGTATGGGAGCGCCGCAGCATATCCCGGCGCATATCAATCCCGGCCTTATGTTCCTCGGGAACGCTGTCATTCAAGAACAGCGGAAGATACAAAAGCGGGCAGATGGGGGAAAAGCCCGCCTCATAGGCAAGACGGCAGTAGTGGGCCGCCAGCTCCATATCAATATCCGGCTCACCGCTCCATGCGGCGGTCAGATAGGCCATAGGTCGTTTCATTGGTTCAACCTCCATTTCTTTCTGATTTGCGGAAAGCAAGGTTTCGCCCAACCCCTCCGCCCCTTCCCCCGGGAAGGGGGACGGCTCTGGAGAATTTATATCCCCGTCGCTTGTCCGGGAAAAAGCATAACCGGGAGAAATCCGTCAAGGGTGCCTCTGGCACCGCCTGCCGCGGCGTTGCCCTTGACTGATTTTCCCGGCTATGCTACGGAATAACTGGCGACGGGGAATAATTTATATCTCCAGAGCTTCGGGGCGCGGGGCAGCGCCCCGCAATCCTCGGGCCATCTTGACCCGAAGTTTCGGCTTACTTTTCCGGCTCGGTTTTCTTCTCCGGCTTTTCGTGTTCCTTCTGCTGGCCCTTCCAGTCGTCCAGCAGCTTGATGATCTGGTCCTTCATTTCCCTCGGCGTGGTTTCCTTGCCGAAGTATTTGCTCAGTTCCGCACCCGTCAGAATCACTTTGTCTACCTCCTTTTTGTCCTCCATCATAATGCCGTCGATCACATCCCCGTTGAGCAGCTTCTTTTCGTCCAGCTCCCGCATACGCTTTGCCTGCGCCTGCGAAGGCGAGGACTGCTGGCTGTCGATGGCGACGGCGATATAGTTCTGGTTCTTCTTGCCGATGTAGGAAAGCTCCACCGCCGTAGTGAAGCCCAGCTTTTTCTCGTCCATCAGCTTCATCAGGTCGGGGACCAGCTCATTCAGCCGGATATACCGCTGCACCTGCTTGACGGCCATCTTGTTCCGCTCGGCCACGATCTCGTTGGAGCGTTTGCCTGCGTCCTTCGGGTCAATCTGGCCCGAAGTTCGGGAGCCCTGGTGCTTGATGGCCTCAAGCTGCATTTTCAGAGCTTCGGCCCGCTCGCTGGGGAGGATTTCTTCACGCTGGTTCAGATTGTCCTCCACCATCTGCGTGATGGCTTCATCGTCCGTCAGGTTGCGGACGATACAGGGCATATCCGCATATCCGGCAAGCTCGCTGGCCTTCTGGCGGCGGTGGCCGGACACGATCTCATAGCCGCCATCCTCACGGGGACGGACGATAGCAGGCTGGGTAACGCCCTTGTCCTTGACGCTGGACACCATAGCCCGCATTTCTTCATCGTCCCGGACCTCAAAGGGATGGTTCTTGAAGGCGTGGAGCTCGTTTAGCTTGATATATACGATCTGTTCCTCTCCACGGCGGGGAGCCTCCTTCGGCCCCTCGGGTTCCTTCGGAGCGGGAGCGGCCTGCACCGTGGGAGCCGCTTTTTTCTCCGGTTTCTCTTTGGATGCTTTTTCCGACTTTTTCTGTGCGGGGGCTTTGGGCTTCGGAGCGGCGGCCTTGTCCTTATCCTCCTTCGGGGGACGGCCCCGGCGCTTCGGCTGCTCGGGCTCTTTGGGCTTTTCCTGTTTTCCCTCGGCCTTTTTCGGAGCCTCCGGCTGCTTTTCCGGTTTCTCCGTTTTTGCCGGGGCAGTCTTTTTTCCGCCGGAAGCTGCCGCCCGTTCCTGGGCTTTCATAATTTCAGCGAAGTCATAGACGGACACCTGCGGGCTCGCTGCCTGCTGTTCCGTCTTTTTTTCGGCTCCCGGGGGAGTAGGCGTTTTCTCCGGCTCGGGCGGAGTTTCCTTGCCCGGCCCGGTATCCGTTACCGGCTGCTCCGGCATTTTCGTGGTTTTATCATCTACCATAAGCATTTACCTCCTGTTTTTGGGCATGAAAAAAGGGGCTCAACTTTTCAGTCAAGCCCCGTGGAAAGTTCCTCCTTTCTCCACCAAGATACAAAAATACCGCCCGTAGTCTCGTTTGGGCGGTATTTTATGTAAGATTGACGGTTGCTGTTAAGGTCGTTGTTTTTGAGTATCGATGCAATGGTTTCTCTTGCTTTACACACAAAAATATTACTTATAGTTTTTCTTCGTTCTTCCTTGAATTTTGTCATAAAATAGGAAAATGTGATATAATTAATTTGATTAAACATAAAAGGAGGAGTGAAAGTGCCTCTTACGCGATTAATGATAAAGAATTTTAAATCAATTAAGCACTGTGATATTTCTCTTTCTGAATTAAATGTACTTATTGGGGAAAATGGGACAGGAAAAACTAATCTGCTTGACGCAATTGACTATTTTTATCGTAATCTAACAAATTCGGATATCAGTTTGGACGTTTTTGATGAAAATAACCGTTTCAGCAATGAGGTTCGGATTGCGCTTACCTATGATCTTTCTGAGTTTGTTAAAATATCCAAATCTAATACTGAAGATTCACTAGACTTTAACCAAGAAGAGCCAACAGAACAAAGTAGATATAACGGCTATTACAAAGAAATAATATCCATTGCTTCGAAATCACCTAATAAAAAGGTTTGTGTCGAATTAGTTCAAATAAAGGGACGTGCAATACGATGGAATTATTCCTATGAGGAACGATTTATATTTAAAAGCCTTTTTCCTGTTTTTTATATTGACACAAGAAATCTTGATGTAACCGAGTGGGAACATATATGGGATATTTTGGGTGATTTAGCAAAGGTGTCTAATTCTGAAAGGAAAAATATAGCAGAAAAAATTAATGGAGTTTTGCTGGATCGCTCACATGAAACATCAAAAAAGCTAAAAATCATATCAGACATTTTTGAAAAGGCTAATGTGAACGTCAAGCCTGCTATGGCAAAAGACTTCGCAACACTCCTTGCTAAAACATATTTCTCTGGTCACAATATCCAACAAAAAGGGAGGCATCTTAATTACTATTCTACTGGTACAAACTCTGTAAAGTACATCGAACTTCTATTGCAGTCCATCGATGCCCTCTCTCGCATCAAAATGAAAGAGCCTCTAGTGCTTTTTGACGAACCAGAAATCAGCCTACATACTAGCTATTTGGATGAACTATCCGAGGCAATAATAGGTGTAAACTCAAAATTGAGTATACTAGTTTCTACCCATTCATCACGGCTAACTAAAAATCTTATTACTTCATCAGATAGGATAAACCTGTACAACGTGAAATTGATTAACAAGTATTCTTCGATTTATCGAATGAAAAAGTTTCCTTTGTATAGTCCTACTTCGAAATATCGAGTTGCAGACGATCACATAAATGCTTATTTTTCAAAAGTAAATCTTTTCGTAGAAGGGGAAACTGAACTGGAGCTTTTTTCCAATCCGTATTTGCGGATTTTATTTCCACAATTGAAAAGAGTTGATGTATTTAAAGCTGTAAGCGATAAACCCGTTTTGAATATCATGAGTCCAAAACTTACCAATAGTCAAGTACCTTATATATGCTTGATCGATGTTGATAAAGCAATATCATATGACAAAAACAAAAAAAGATTTGCACTAAAGCGAGAATATTTCCCTAAAAATAAAAATGAGCGATTTAGATACAGAAACAAACACGAACATGAGCCGTATCTCTATTTCCAGCGTAAACGAATTGATGCTATGCAAAACAAGTTGCATGTGCACTATTCTTTGCCATTTTTAAGTTGTTCTGATCCAAACTATCATGCGTTCATTTCTGCAGTGCAGCAATACCTTTTGGCATACAATATTTTTTGTTTATCCACAACAATAGAAGGCGCTTTAATCAATGATGTAACGATGGGGTTTGCCTTTGAGTTTCTAAAAAAACGTTCCCAACAAGATGATTTTGAAAAATTCAATTTGTACTGGGACGGTCTCTCTAAAAATAAAAAAATAAATTTTTTGCGTATTCTGTTTAATGGAAAAAGTGATCTCCTTAAGTCTGAAAAGAACTTAAAATCTGTAGATGATAATCTGAAAAACATTCTTGATAAAATTGGAATAGGGGATAAAACTTCGGGATGGGTGTCAAATTATTTGGATTGTTTTTTTCAGGCAGTAACCCAAATGGGAGACTCTTTTTCCGAGAAAAATTTTGCGCGTTATTTGGAAGATGAATCTAGGAAGAAAAAGCTCTTAGAGGTGTTCGAAAAAAACTTTTTTGAATTATACTCGCTTATGGAAATATTATGTGATATAATTAATAAAGAGTAGCATGATAGCGTGCAAGTAGCAATGCTTGAGAAATCAAGGCCTTGATGTCAGTTTGGCAAACTGAAATTCCAAGGAACTGAGGTTACTAATTGGCTTTACCTGCGCCGGCGTGTCCTGCGTTTCTTCATGTGCCATGCCTTAGCACGCGCTTCGCGATTTATTAGGAAGGTACTTGCACGCTACATGCTTCTTTTTGACTTGGAGGAATCCATGTTTACTATCGAATCATTTTGTAATGCCATTTGGGAAACATCTTATGCAAAAGTTTCTCTCAATATACTAAAAGACGATTATAGTGAATTTGAAATTCCCAAGAAGGATGGGAAAAGAAAGATAAGTTATCTCGATAAAGACTCCGGACTTTGGTCTTTACAACATAAATTGTTGATAAATTTTCTTAACAAACAGGATTTGCCTGTTTGCGTTAAGGGATTTAAAAAAGGAGAAAACTATCGATCCTTTTTAGCCGAACACATTGGTGCCAAATTCTTTTTGAGAATTGATATTTCCTCGTTTTTTCCATCAATAACCGAAAAGCAAATCAAAAGCGAGTTAGCCAGATTGATAATATGCAATTCGGATGAGGACAAAGAAAAGTTGTTGGGCTTACTTTGTGACATAACAACATTAAATGGTTCTCTTCCACAAGGAGCATGTACTTCTCCAGCTATTTCCAATCTGGTGATGGCAAGAATCGACCAAAGAATAACAAAATATTGCCAGGTTTTTGATGTAAGGTATACACGGTATGCCGATGATATGCTATTTTCTAGCCATGTTTTTGATTTTGATAAGAAAAAGTGGTTTTTGAAAAAAATAAAGTATATTCTTTCTTCCCAAGATTTAAAACTAAACTACTCCAAAATTAAGTTTAGCCAAGATCAACTAGTTCTCAACGGGTATGTCATTTCTGGCGATGGTATTCGTCTTTCAAGAAACAGGCTTTCGGATATAAGACATGTGGTTTCTTTTGCCAGTAAAAATTATATGCTCATTCAAAATTCTGAAAGTCAAAAGTTCCTCCAAGAAGTAAATAAATTGCCTTTGCAGTACAGAAATTTAGTTGATTATCCTTTTAAAACGGTTTTCCAATTTGTACAGTATATGTGTGGATATAGAGCTTTTTTGATATCTCTAGTAGATCAAAATTATGCAGAGACTTCATTTCAAAAACAAGTGCAGCGCCTCATTCGTAAGCTAGAGATTCAAATTGTTCGTTGTACATAACACTTTGCTGTTTGTAGCGTGTATTTTTAGCGTACTGAAGCGCATCTTCAAGACCCAACTGTGGGGGGTATGTAACCGATGGGCTCAGGAGAGCGCTTGAATGGCATTCAAGAGGTCAGCGGTTCGATCCCGCTTATCTCCACCAAAAGCATCCATCGAAAGATGGGTGCTTTTTTCTTTCCCTTATGCAGGGTTGCGGACGGTTCCGGGATTCGGAGCCGCCCCTTTTGCAGCGTTAAAACAAAAATTTCAGGCCTCAGCTTTTTCACAATGCTGAGGCCTGTTTGGTCAGAGCGGGGAGCCCTCCTCTGCCTTATGTTTTATGATCCAGCCCAGAACCTCTTGGTAATCCAGCGTGCCGTCGGCCATGCCAAGGCCCAGAGCGATCAGGTCATCGTCGGAGTATTCCATCGCCACTCCGTTTACGTCCAGGAAAATAAGCAACGCAAAGGCGCCGATACGCTTGTTTCCGTCCAGGAAGGCATGGTTCTTGGTGAGGGTGACTCCCAGCTTTGCCGCTTTCTCTTCGATGCCGGGATAAAGCTCCTGTCCTCCAAACGTGGCGAAGGGGCCTTGCACAGCGGAATCAAACAGACCTTCATCCCGAAGACCGTCCAGCCCGCCGGTCTCCTGCATCAGGAACCGGTGAAGCTGAAGCACTTTTTGCGCAGATAGCACGATCATTTTGCAAGCTCCTCAAACGCTGCCCGATGATTTTTGAAAATACGGGTGGCGGAAATTCCGATCAGTTCATCGTCTGACAAAAGCAGCCGGGGGTCTGCTTCGATGTCCAGCAAAACATACTTGGGGCGGTTGCCCTTCAAAATCACTGCCTTGCCGCGCTGGTCGGCAATTCGTGTTGCCCGTGAGAAATTTTGGTTGGCCTCGGTCACGGAAATCATTTCACGGGTGTCAAGCATCATAGAAATATCACCTCCCTTATATTATACCATCAAATAGGTTGAATTCAACCTATTTCCAGCACACATAAAAAAGCCGGGCCCGATGTCAGGCCCGGCTTTTTTATGTGTAAAGCTATTCTTCTTTACTCAGTCTGCCAGAAGTAAACGCTGTAAGGCGCAAGACGGCTGCCGCCGCCGAAGTCGTGGGGCTCGCCGGTGATGAGGTCTGTGGCACGGCCCGCACCGGCGTCAAAGTGGGCGGTGTACTCCTCGCCGTCGGCGTTCACCGCAACGATGACCCGCTCGCCGTCCACCGCGCGCTGGAACACGAACTGGCGGTTGGTCAGCGCCAGAGTGCGGTAGTCCCCCTCGCACAGAGCCCGGCTGGAAGCGCGGGCAGCTGCCAGCGCCGCCACCCACTCGGTCAGCTCGTTTTTCTGCGGTCCGTCCAGCGCGGGGCGCAGGGCGGCATCGCCGTCCCTCTTTCTGCCCGTCTGGCCCCACTCGCTGCCGTAATACACCGCAGGCGTGCCGGGCATGCCGAACAGAAGGCCATAGGCCGGGCGGATGTGGGCGGGGTTGGTCAGGATGCTGGCGATGCGTTCCACATCGTGGTTATCCAGAAAGGCCAGCAGATGCTTTCCTTTATAGAGCGTCCACTGTTCGGGGCCGAACTGCCGGTTCAGACTGTGGCCGATCTCGAACATGTTCATGCTGTTGAAGCTGGAATAAAGGCCCTTGTAGCATTCGTAGTTGGTCACCGAATGGCAGGCATGATCGTTCATCCAGCGGTTGTAGTCTCCATGGAGCGTCTCCCCCATCAGCACGAACTCCGGCTTGAGAGAATCTGTAAAGTCGCGCAGCTTTGCAAGGAAGTCCGGCGACAGGCAGTAAGCCACGTCCAGCCGCAGGCCGTCGATGCCATACTCCTCCACCCAGCTTTTCACCGCCGCGAAGAGATGGTCCACCACCGCCGGGTTGTTCAGATTCAGCTTCACCAGCTCGTTGTGGCCTTCCCATCCTTCGTACCAGAAGCCGTCGCTGTATTCGGTGTTGCCGTCGAAGCTCAGATGGAACCAGTCCTTATAAGGGCTGTCCCATTTCTTTTGCCGCACGTCCTCAAAGGCCCAGAAGCCCCGGCCCACGTGGTTGAACACGCCGTCCAGCATGACGCGGATGCCCGCGGCGTGAAAGGCGTCGCACACCTGTTTCAGGTCCTCGCCCGTGCCCAGGCGGCAGTCCACCCGGAAATAGTCCCGAGTGTCATAGCCGTGCTTGTCGCTCTCGAACACCGGGTTCAGCAGCACGCAAGTCATGTTCAGCGCCCTGATGTGCTCCACCCAGTCCAGAAGTTTCAGGATGCGGTGCTCGCACACGCCGTCGTTGTGTTCCGGCGCGCCGCACAGGCCCAGAGGATAAATCTGATAAACATTTGCCCGGTCAAACCACATGTTGGGTTCCTTTCAGGGCCGCTGGGGCCCGGGGGTATTTTCTGCGTTTGCCTCGCTTTCCTGGGGGGCGGGGTCCTTCGGCAGCGGGTCGCCGTTCTTGTCGATGCCTTTTTCCTTGAGGCGGCGGGCCAGCAGGTCGCTGGTGAGGGAGTAGAGCACAGCGAAGGTGGGCACACCGACGACCATGCCCGCAAACCCGAACAGGCCGCCGCCCACGATGATGGCCACCAGCACCCAGATGGCCGACAGGCCGGTGGAATCGCCCAGGATCTTGGGGCCGAGGATGTTGCCGTCGAACTGCTGCAGGATGAGGATGAGCACGCCGAACTCGATGGCCACGATGGGGTCCACCATCAGCAGGATCATCACGCTGGGGATGGCGCCGATGAAGGGGCCGAAGAAGGGAATGACGTTGGTAACGCCCACCACCACGCTGATGAGCAGCGCGAAGGGCATCTTGAACAGGCTCATCAGGATGAAGCAGAGCACGCCGATAATGGCGCTGTCGATCAGCTTGCCGTAGATGAAGCCGTTGAACACCCGGTTGGCATTGCTGCACACGGCCAGCATGCGCCGGGCTTTCCGCAGGGGCAGAAATGCGTAGATGACCTTTCGCATCTGGCCCAGCAGCCGCTGCTTGCCCATGAGCATGTACACCGAGGCGATGAAAGCCGTGAGGGCAGACACAAGGCCGCTGCCCACCGCCATGCTGTAGTTCAGCAGCTGGGGCATGAAGTCGCGCAGGAGGGCCGTGGCCTGCTGCATCAGGTCGGTGTAGGAGAGCATCATGCCCTCGATCAGTTCCTCGTCCAGATGGAAGCGAGTGGAAACATTGGCCACAAAGGTGTTGAGGCTGCGCAGATAAGCGTTGAGATTGTCCGCCAGGACCATCACGCTCTGCACCACCTGCGGCAGCACAAAGCTCAGCAGAACGCCGAACAGCACGATGGCCAGCAGGTAGCTTACGGCGATGCTCAGGCCCCGCTTCATGGAGAATTTTTCTTCAAAAAAGCGCACGGGCCCGTCCAGCAGATAGGCGATCACAAAGCCGCCCACAAAGGGCGAGAGCACACCCAGCACCCCGTTGACGGCCTGGTGCACCAGGTCCAGATTGGACATGGCCAGATAAAAGGAGATGCCGATGATGACCACAGCAAGGTTGGAAAAGAAGTTCGGGTTGGGTCTCCATCTGTTGTTCTGATTCATTCACACCGCTCCTTTTCGTTGGAATTTCCGCAAATATGCCGCAATTTACAAAAAGCGCCGCAGCAGTGGGCGCATGCGCAGGGCATAGGCCCGTATCAGATTGTTCAGCGCCGCGTCGTAGACCCAGAAGCAAACGTTGGCCAGCGCCAGCAGCCCTGCCAGCGCCAGGGGCGCGGTGTGGGCAAATTCCTGCACGATGGCCTGGATGGGCAGGATGTACAGCACCACGCCATAGCAGGCGAACACCAGACCGTTGAACACCACCGTTTTCACCACCGCCCGCAGCCAGCGCCAGGGGATGCGCTGCAGGTAGGCTTTCAAAAGCGGATAGTGCCCCAGCAGGAACACAAAGATGAAGGCGCTCTCCTTGTCGGGCACGAAGAGAACGCTCAAAATCGAAAGGGCGGCGTAGCTCACCCATGCAAGGCGCATGCCGCACTCCATGGCAATGGGCACCAGCAGGATGCCGCCCATGGCAGGGGCGCAGAATGTGGCAAAGGGCAGCACGCTGCCGCCCAGCATCAGTGTCATTGCCAGCGCGCACAGCACGCCGCACAGGGCGATCCGCCCGCTTTTTCTCCGGCGCATGGTCAGCACTGGCCGCAGTTGCAGCACAGGTCCATACACATCATGGCCGTGCAGATGTCACAACAGCTGCACCCCACCGCGTTTGCCTGGGGGCCCGTTCCGTAGGCGCCGTAGGGGTTGCCGGGCATCTGGCCGTTCGCCGTGCTCTGCAGGTTGTGCAGCGCCGCCGCATACTCCCGGTTGGTGGGCGCCAGACGGCAGGCTTCCTGGAAGAAGCGCAGCGCCTCGTTCAGCCAGCCCTTGTAGTAATAGGCGCTGCCCATCAAAAAGTTCCACTCGGCGTTGGCGGGGCCGTCGGGCATCGCCTGCAGACGAGCCAGGGCTTCGTCCACCCTGCCCTGCTGGATCAGTGCCCGTATCTCCGGCAGGCGGCCGGGATCGGTCTGCTGCCCGTCCTGCCGGGGGCCGGTCTCGCCGGTGTGGGCCGGGGCGCCCCGCAGTTCGGCCATGACCTGGTCGAAGGCGGCGTTGATCTCTTCCATCTTTTTCAGCGCGTCCTCTTTCAGAGGGCCGGCCTCGTAATTATCGGGGTTATACTTCTGCGCCAGCGCGCGGTAGGCGGCTTTCACTTCGTCCTCGCTCGCGCCGCGCCGCAGGCCCAGCACCTGATATGCGTCCATGTTCGTTTCCTTTCCGCGCCGGCATCACACCGGCGCTGCGTGTTTTTCATGTTTTTGCGGCTGCCCGGCGCGGCGGATGCCGGCAGGCAGGCCCAGGAAGATGATGTTGTCCAGAATGGGGCGGTTGAGCTCCAGCCGCAGCAGATTGTAGCAGCGGGCCACCTCCCCTGCCGCCAGCCGGCACTGAAGAGCGGCCTGCTCGATGGCGGCGGCCCGGTCCAGCCCCATGCGCAGGAACACGTTATAGCGGCCTTTTTCCTTGTCTTTGTCGTAGTCCTCGGCGGCGTCAAGCCAGTAGAGTGTCTTGCCCAGGAACAGGCCCATGCGCCCCAGGATATGCGCGTCTTCGGGCCGCACCGCGCACTTTTCCAGAATAGCCGCAGTCATGCGTCCCGTCGGCTCCGCCGCCTCGTCGGGGTTTGCGCAGCCCGCCTGTTCCAGCGTTTGCTGGCAGACTGTCTGTTCCGCCAGCAGCCTGTCCAGTTCCGGCTGCGCGGCGGCGGCCTTTTTGTGGGCCCGGCACAACAGGAATCGAAGCGCGCCCGAGGCAAATCTCCGGGCGAAGGGCTCGTCCTCCAGATCGTCCGCCAGCTTGTACCAGCTCAGCAGCACCAGCGACGCGGCCGCGAGCCGCAGCCCTTGGGTGCCCGCGTGCATGCAGCGGCGGCGCAAGGGGTTGGCCATGCAGCGTTTCATGCAGGGGCTGCCCTTTTCACCGCTGATGCCGTCGGCCAGCAGGGCCACGGTGACCAGATCATAGTTGAGGAGCATCCGGCTCACGAAGCCGTAGTCCGCTTTCAGCTGCATGCACAGCCCGCAGTAAACGGCCCGGTAGCACTCGTACTCCCGCACCTTCATTTCGCCTTTGTCGGGGGTGACATAGCCGAACACGCCGCGCGCCCCTTTCCACAAGAAAATGGGCTGACAGCAGCCTGCCTTGCCATCCGGCGGGCGGCGCTGTCAACCCTATTATCATACACTATTTTGCCCCTGTTTACAATTCGCCAGCCCTGGCGGGGCCGATAATTCCCAAAAAATTTACAATCACGGCGCTTATATCTGCCGGTCCAGCTCGTCGATGCGGCAGAAGCGGTAGCCCTGCTCTTTGAACCAGTCGATGATGTCCGGCAGAGCTTCGGCGGTGGTCTTTCGGGTGGCTTTTGTGTCGTGCATCAGCACCACACAGACATTTTTGCCCTCGGCGCCCTTGACCACGTTGCGGTAGACGTCGTCGGCGCTGGGGTGACCGCCCGCCGCATCCTCGGCACAGACGTTCCAGTCAACATAACGGTAGCCCTTCTCCCCCGCCTGCGCCACCAGATTCTTCATGAGGGAGCTGCCGCCGTATTTGTGGCTGACGGTATTGGTGCTGCCGCCGGGGAAACGTATCCAATGCACCGTCTCCAAGTCCACATAGGGGGCTATCTGCTGGCGCAGCTCTTTGATGTCCGCCCAGAAGGCGGTGGTGCTGGCGTAGATGGTCTTATAGGAATGGGTGCAGCTGTGGAGCGCGATCTGGTGGCCCTCCTCCACGGCCCGCTTGATGAGGGGCAGGTGTTCCTTGTTGTTATCCGCCGACACCACAAAAAAGGTGGCGGGAACCCCCTTTTCTTTCAATATGTCCAACACCGTCTCGGTGGTGGAACTGGGGCCGTCGTCAAAAGTGAGGAACACCCGTTTTTCCCCGTCTTCCTCCGCCAGCGCCTGGGCGGACACGAAGGTGGTCGCCTCCAGGTCCGACTGACGGCACACCGGTTGAGCGCGCTGCACCGCCCACAGCATGGCGCTGGCCGCGCCCGCGCAGCAGGCGCACCAGACCAGCGCCCAGAGCCTGCGTTTTCGTTTCAGAGAGTTCCCCATATCATCTCGCCACCTTCTGCAATGTTGATTTGCCCCGACAAACCACGTATACTTATAGCTATGAAGTCAGGGGGCAGATTATCCCCCTTTGCAAGGAGAAAATGATGGAAATTGTGACTTCGGTTCTGGCGGGGCTGGCCTGCGTGCTGAGCCTCGCCAATCTGCTGCGCCGCCCGCGGGGGCTTTCCGGCGAGGACCTGGAAAAGGTGCGGCAGGACCTGCTGGCTGAGATACGCCAGACGCGGCAGGAACTTTCCGGCAGCGTGACCTCCGGTCTGCAGGCCAGCAACGTGCAGACCGAGCAGAAGCTGGAGAGCATCCGCACTACCATGGAGGTGCGCCTGAACGCCATGCAGGCGGTGACCGACCGTCGGCTGGGCGAGATGCGCCAGACGGTGGACGAGAAGCTGCAAAAGACGTTGGAGGACCGGCTGCAGAAGAGTTTCGGCCTTGTGAGTCAGCAGCTGGAGCTGGTGTACAAAGGGCTGGGCGAGATGCGCACGCTGGCCGCAGGCGTGGGCGATCTGAAAAAGGTGCTGAGCAACGTCAAGACCCGGGGCATTCTGGGCGAGGTGCAGCTGGGGGCCATTCTGGAGCAGCTGTTGGCCCCCGGGCAGTACGCCGAGAACGTGGCCACCGTGCCGGGCAGTTCCGAGCGGGTGGAGTTTGCGGTCAAGCTGCCGGGCGACGGCGACGGCCCGGTGTGGCTGCCCATTGACGCGAAGTTCCCCCAGGACGCCTATGCCTCGCTGCTGGCGGCCTACGACACAGCGGACAAGGCCGCGGTGGAATTGGCCGCCAAGGAGCTGGACAAGCGGGTGCGCGGCTTCGGCAAGGACATCCACGACAAATACCTCGCCCCCGGCCACACCACCGATTTCGGGGTGATGTTCCTGCCGGTGGAGGGCCTTTATGCCGAGGTGGTGCGCCGGGGCACCGCCGAGCGGCTGCAGCGGGAATACAAGATCGTGGTGGCGGGGCCCACCACCATGGCGGCGCTGCTGAACAGCCTGCAGATGGGCTTCAAGACGCTGGCCATCCAGAAGCGCAGCAGCGAGGTGTGGAAGGTGCTGGGCAGCGTGAAGGCCGAGTTCGATACCTTCGGCCAGGCGCTGGCGCAGGCGCAGAACCGGCTGAATCAGGCCAGCAGCGAACTGGAAAATCTGGTGGGCGTGCGCACCCGGCAGATCCAGCGCAAGTTGCAGCAGGTGACCCTTCTGCCCGGCGAAGAGGAAACCTCCGGCGAACAGAATTCTGGGTATTGACTTCGCCAGCATCCTATGGTAGAATACTTTTTGCGGAATTTCCCGCCTGATACGCGAGGGTGGCGGAACCGGCAGACGCGCACGTTTGAGGTGCGTGTGGTATATACCATGGGGGTTCAAGTCCCCTCCCTCGCACCAAAACGCCGCAAGCGGTCAAACGCTTGCGGCGCTTTTTTGTTATTCGCTGCTCGTCCTTTTCTCCTGCTTGATTGACAATCCGTTGCAAGTATACTACATTTAAAGCGGCGGCAGACAAAAGCCGACAGACACCAGACAAACAGGAGGGATCGTCCATGAACGACTCGTATTTTGACGGCGGCCTGCTGCAGCTGATCGGCTGGCGGCTGCTGGGCACGCTTATCACCGTATGCACCTGCGGCATCTGCTATCCCTGGGCCGTGTGCATGGTATATGGCTGGGAGACCAAGCACACCGTTGTGAACGGCCACCGCCTCACCTTTGACGGCAGCGCCGTTCAGCTGTTCGGGAACTGGATCAAGTGGTTCTTCCTCACCATCATCACCCTTGGCATCTATGGTTTCTGGCTTGGCATCGCCCTGCGCAAATGGAAGGCAAAACACACCCATTTTGCCAATTGAGCATTTACTGCACAAAAGGGCCCCCTTCGCAAAGAAGGGGGCCCTTTCAGTTATGCCTTTTCCGATATGCCGGAAGAAAAACGCAGGATCAGAGATACTCGTTGATGTTTTCAGGAGTGATGCGAACGATGGGATACACGTACTGCTTCTGGTCGTTGAGTTCGTCGTCGTACTCACCGGCGCAGACATAGAACTGCAGTTCCATGGCGTTGGTGGAGTAGGTGCCGGTGGCGCGGATCAGGCTCTCGTTGTTCACAGAGGCCTGGATGCGGTTGGCCAGCTCGCTGTCCCAATCGCCGGAGAAGATGCCGAAGTGCTCACGGTCGATCTGGGAGTAGCCCATGGCGGTCACGTCAGCGGCCAGGGCCAGAGAGGCGAAGTGGCACAGGACCACCTTGGTATCGGGGTATTCCAGCATCATCATATCGATGGCGTTCTGGGCCTCGACGGGGTCTTCCGCGCTGAGCTCATAGCTGCGGACCACGTTGATCTTGGGGTTGTTGGCGATGGTATCCATGCCTTCGTCGCGCTTGATGTTCTCCGCGTCGGTGGGCAGCTTGATGATAACAGCGTCGATGGAGCCGTCCTCTGCGTCGGGGAAGGTCGCGTTCACCCAGTCGGAAGCGTTCTGGGCGATGGCTTCGCCGATCTGGTACTGGTCGGCCACGGTCACGGAGTCATAAGCGTCCAGGTTGTCGGGCGCCATGGCGAACATGTTGATGTTGATGCCTTTCTCGCGCAGGCGGACACAGACGTCCTCAATGGCATCGGGGTCCAGCGCGCAGGTGATGATGTCGGTGGCGCCCATGGTCTCGCAGTTTTCCAGCTGGGTGACCTGGGTGGCGGAGTTGAAGTCATAGGACACAACATCCACCTGCCAGCCTTCGGCCTCGGCCTGGGCCTTCATCACGTCGGCCATGGTGGTGTAGAAGTCGATGCTCAGGGTGGGCCAGACGATGCTCAGCACATGCTGTTCCGGCTCCGAGGTCTCAGAGGCGCCCGAGGCGGGGGTGGACCCGGAGGTGGCGGAGGTGACAGTGGACGAGGGCGCACCGCCGCAAGCCACCAGCGAGAAGGCCAGCGTGCAGGCGATGAGCAGCGAAATTGCCTTGCGCAGTTTTTTCATTTCGAACTCTCCTTTTCTGATCGTGTTTTTTGGCATATAAACAGAACCTTTTCCAAGGTTTGCTTACTGGGTGACCGGGCTTTCTTCCTCAGCGCCGGGCAGCTTGTCCACAATGATTTTGCGGTGATTGTACTGATACACGTCGACGCCGATGGCCACCAGCATGATGATGCCCTTGGCCACATACTGGAGATAGACGCCCCAGCCGCCAAGCTGCATGCCGTTGCCCAGGATGGCCATGATGAGGATGCCGGCCACCACGCCGGAAAGCCGGCCTTCACCGCCGCGGGCACTGACGCCGCCCAGCAGGATGCCGGTGATGACGGTGAACTCGGTGCCGGGGCCCACGCCGGACTGCGCGGTGCCCACACGGGCGACCAGCATGATGGAGGACAGGCCCACAAAGATGCCGGCGATGGCGCCGATCATCATTTTGGCGGCGGTGACGCTGATGCCGGCCAGGCGCGCGGCGTCCTCGTTGCCGCCCAGGGCGTAGATGTAGGTGCCCCAATAGGTCTTGGTGAGGAAGATGCTCATAATGACCACCAGCACCAGCGTGAGGATGACCGCAAAGGGGATGCTGCCGATGTAGCCCTGGCTGATGAACTTGAACGAATCGCTGAACCCGCTGAGGGTCTTGGAGCCGGAGACCGTGTAAGAGATGCCCTGATAGAGCATGGAGGTGCTGACGGTCACCATCAGAAGGGTGATGCGCAGCTTCACCGCGAGGATCATGTTGAGCTCGCAGAGCACCACGCCCATCAGGATGCCGGCCAGCAGCAGCACCCAGACCGGCGGGTCAAAATACTTGACCAGGATGCCCAGCGAAACGCCGATGAGAGACATCTGATAGCCCACCGACAGGTCGATCTGCCCGGCCATCATGATGAAGGTGATGCCGATGGAGCAGACGATGACGTAGGCGTTCTGGTTGAGGATGTTGATGATGTTCTGCAGGCTGAAAAAGTTGCTGGAGCTGAACGAAAAGATCACGGCCACCACAAGGAGGATGAACCATGGCATGTTGTTGCGTACCAACCGGACCAGGCGGTCTTTCATATTCACATTCATTTCTCTTCCTCCTCAGTGCTGTATGCCGGACGCATATTCCAGTATCTTCTGCTGATCGAAGTCCTTCTTTTCCAGTTCACCGGTTATCCGTCCTTCATGAAGCACCACGATACGGTCTGACATGCCGATCAGTTCCTCCATCTCGGAAGAGATCATGATGATGGAAATGCCGCGCTCCACCATCTCGTTGATGATCTGGTATATCTCCTGTTTCACACCCACGTCGATGCCGCGGGTGGGCTCGTCAAAGATGACGACGTCGGTGTCCAGCGCCAGGACCTTGGCCAGCGCCACCTTCTGCTGGTTGCCGCCCGACAGGTTGCGCACCAGCTGTTCCATGGTGGGCGCCTTGATGCGGAACCGGTCCGACATGCTTTTCACCACGTTCTCCAGCGCTGCCTTGTTGGTGAACGAGAGTTTTGAATAGCGGCGCAGCGCGGAAATGGTGATGTTCCAGGAAATGGGGAAATCCAGGAAAACGCCCTCGGTCTTGCGGTTCTCCGAGATATAGCCCACGCCCGCGTTCAGCGCGTCCCGGGGCGCACGGAAGTCCACCGGCTCGCCCTTGAGATTGATGGTGCCCGACTCCTTGTGGGTCACGCCGTAAATGACTTTTGCCAGTTCGGTGCGCCCCGCGCCCACCAGTCCGGCAAGGCCCAGCACCTCGCCTTTGTGGAGCGTCAGGCTGATGTCGGTGTCGCCGTTGCCGGTGAGGTGCTCCACCTCCAGGACCGGCGGACCGATCTGCGTGCTGCGCGACGGGTAATCCTCCACCAGCTCCCGGCCGACCATGGCGCGGATGATCTCCTTGCGGGTCATGCCCTCCATGGGGCAGGTCTTGACATGGCAGCCATCCCGCAGGATGGTGATGCTGCCGGCCAGTTCAAAGACCTCCTCCATGCGGTGGGAGATGTAGATGATGGTGACCCCCTGCTTTTTCAGCTTGAGGATGATGTCGAACAGGCGGCGCACCTCGGCGATGGCCAGCGTGGCGCTGGGCTCGTCCATGATGAGGACCTTGATGTTCTGGGAAAGGGCGCGGGCGATCTCCACGATCTGCTGCTGCGCCACGGAAAGATTGCCCACCATGGCGTCCACGGGGATGGACACTCCCAGAGACTCGAAGATCTCCTTGGTGCGCCGGCGCATCTCCTTGAGGTCGAACATGAACCTGCCGCCTACCCTCTTGCCCAGGAACACGTTCTGGGTCACCGAAAGGGACGGCACATTGTTGAACTCCTGATAAATAACGCCGATGCCCAGTTCCATGGCGCGGGCCGGCGTCAGGTGCTCATAGCTTTTGCCATCGATCCAGATGCTGCCCTTTTCAGGGTGGATGGCGCCGCTGATGACCTTGATGAGGGTGGACTTTCCCGCGCCGTTTTCGCCCATCAGGGCATGGACCTGCCCCTTCTTCACCTCGAAGGAAACATCGTTCAGGGCGCAGACGCCGGGATAGACCTTGGTAACGCCTTCTATTTTCAGTATCGTGTCGTTATGCTGGTTGTCCATGGTTCACCTTCTTTTCTGCGCGTCTCAGTTCCCGGCGAGGCATTTGGCCGTTTGGGCCGCCAGGCGGGCGTTGTTGAACACCAGCTGGATGTTGGCGTCCAGGCTGTCGCCTCCGGTGATGTCCTTGATGCGGCCCAGCAGGAACGGGGTGATCTCTTTGCCGTGGATGCCCTTGGCGTTGGCCTCGTCAACAGCTTCGGAGATGGCCTTGTTGATGACGTCCGGGTCCATGGAATACTCTTCGGGGATGGGGTTGGTCACCAGGATGCCGGACTCCACGCCCAGCTCGGCGCTGGTGCGGAACAGTTCGGCCAGCTCCTCGGGAGAGTCCACCCGGTAGTCCACCTTGAAGCCGGACTTTCTGGTGTAGAAGGCGGGCAGTTCCTCCGTGCCGTAGCCGATGACGGGCACGCCGTGGGTCTCCAGATACTCCAGAGTGAGCCCCAGGTCGAGGATGGACTTGGCGCCGGCGCAGACCACCATGACGGGGGTGCGGGCCAGCTCTTCCAGGTCGGCGGAGATGTCCATGGTGGTCTCGGCGCCCCGGTGCACGCCGCCGATGCCGCCGGTGGCGAACACCTTGATGCCGGCCATGTGGGCGATCATCATGGTGGTGGTCACGGTGGTGGCGCCGTCCGCCTTGCGGGCCACGAGCATGGCCAGGTCGCGGCGGCTGGCTTTGGCAACACGAGGCCCGGACTTGCCCAGATACTCGATCTCCTCCGGGGTGCAGCCCGCTTTCAGCCGGCCGTTGATGATGCAGATGGTCGCCGGAACAGCGCCGTTGTCACGGATGACCTTTTCCACGGCAAGGGCGGTCTGCACATTCTGAGGATACGGCATCCCGTGGGAGATGATCGTGGACTCCAGCGCCACCACAGGCTTGCCCGCGGCAAGGGCTTCGGCGACCTCCGGGGATACATCAAGATGCTTGTTCAATTCCATACTCATGACCTCCTCCAAAGAATTTTATATGCGGCACGATGATTTTTATCGGGTCGGTTTTTTCAGGCCAGCCGGCTCTTTATGGCGTCCACGCTCATCTCAGGGTTGATGGTCTCACTGCCCTCCAGGGCAATGGAGGACGCCGCCAGGCCGGCATAAGCGCTCTGCTCCAGGTCCATCCCTTCCATATACGCCCAGGCGAGGGCCGCCATGAAGGCGTCGCCGCAGCCGGTGGCGTTGACCATGGAGCCGGGGATGCTGGGCAGATGCAGGCCCCGGTCCTGATTGGCGGCGAACACGCCGCCGGCCCCCAGAGAGATAAAGACCTGCCGCAGCCCGGTTTTCAGCAGCACGTTGGCCGCCCGGCGCAGGCTGCGCTCGTCGGTGATGGGCACGCCGCTGAGCAGTTCCGCTTCGATGCGGTTGGGCTTGATGGTGTGGAGCTTGCCCAGCACGGGGCGCAGCTTTTCCGCTTTTGCGGTGGAGACCGGGTCGGCAAAAACGGGCACTTCCACATGCTCCACCAGCCAGGCGATGGACTCGGCGGGGATATTGGTATCCACCACCAGCAGTTTTGCATTGTTGAAAAGGGACAGCTTTGAAGCAAGAAAGGCCGGGGTGAGATGGGAATAGATGTCCATGTCAGAGATGGCCAGCTTCATGTCCCCGTCGGGTCCGGAAATGAAGAGGTAGGTGGAAGTGATCGCATCGGCCACCCGGAGGGACCGGCTGATGTCGATGCCCATTTCGCCGCAGGTGGAGACGATTTTTTGGGCATAAAAATCTCCGCCCAGCACGGTGACCATGCGGACGTCCAACCCCATCAGGGCCATGTTATGGGCGATGTTGCGGCCAACGCCGCCCAGGCTTATGCGCACCCGGCCGGGGTTGGAATCGGCAGACACCAGCTGCGCGTGGGAGATGCCGCCGATGTCCATGTTCACGCCGCCCACCACAACGACATAGGAGGCCGGAGAAACGATGTAGCCTTTGCCTGTGATGTAGCCCTTCTTCATCAGATTTGAAATATGCACCGCCGCCGAAGAGCGGGTGATCCCGGCTTTTTCGGCCAGCTCCTGCTGGGAGATAAACGGATTCTCTTCGATCCATCGGAGGATCTGACGCTCTCGCTGGGTCATCCTGTCACCTCCACAATAAATGTTTAGCTAACGTAGCACTTGTTTAGAAAATTATACAACGAAATGCACAATCGGTCAAGAAATTTGCATGAAAGTCCATGCAATTTATATAACTTTTTGTCACTTCTCCCCGAAAAACGGCGAAGCGAAGCGTTGCAAAGGGAATTTCCGTGTGATATGATGGATGCAACATCCGGACTGTTTTCGGCCTCAAACACACAACGCCGGGACGGCATAGACAAGGAGGAATTTTTCATGCCGCGCATCCAAGTGGACTACTACTCCTTTTCCCTGAACATGAACACCCACGCCACCGTCATCCTGCCCCAGACGGGCAAGGATTTTTTGTCCGGCGGGGTGCGGAGGAACAGGGACGGCAAGATCCCCGTTCTTTGGCTTCTTCACGGTTTCGGCGACGATTTCACCAGCTGGGAGCGCTACACCCACGTGGAGCGCTACGCTCTGGCCCGCGGCATCGCTGTTGTGATGCCCGGCGTGCTCAGCCAGTGTTTTTACAGCAACATGGTCAAGGGTCTGCCCTACTTTGACCACATTGCCAACGAGGTGCCCGCGCTGTTCCGGGAGATGTTCCCCCAGCTCTCGGACGCGCCGGAGGACAACTTCATCGCCGGCCTTTCCATGGGCGGATACGGCGCACTGAAGATCGGCCTGACCTACCCTGAGCGGTACGCCGCCATCGGCTGCTTCTCCGCCGGGAACCTGCTGGAGATCGGCTCCATCCTGCCCCCCACGGTGGAGGAGGCTCCCCTTTTCATGCGCCCCATGTACGGCGTGGCGCGCAACGCCTTTGGCACCGAAAAAATGGCCGACGCCCTGGGCACCGAACACGATGTGAAGCACCTGCTCGACACGGCCCTCGATGCCGGCAAGGCACTGCCACAGATCAAGATGTACTGCGGCACGGAGGATTTTGTGCTGCCGCTTTCCGATTCCATGGCGCAGCACATCGCCGCCCGCGGGCTCACCGCCCCGGCCTTCACCTATGAAAAAGGGCCCGGGACCCATCACTGGGACTTCTGGGACCATTATCTGCCGGTGTTCATGGACGCGTGCGGTCTCACCTCCATGCTGGAAGCCTCGCAGGTCACCGACGTTACCGGCTGAACTGCCATTTCAGCTTTGCACGCAAAACGCCCCGCCTCCCTCCGGAAATTCCGGCGGGAGGCGGGGCTTCGTTCGTTTATGAGAGGAAAGATCAGTTTTTGGCTGCCTGCCGGCTGCTGCGGGCCATCAGAGAGAAGATCAGGGTGATGGCCGCCAGCACGCCCAGAACGCAGAAGGTGTTGAACATGGCGCCGGCGTAGGCCGAGCGCAGGTTCTCCACAAACTGCGTGAACAGCGTCTGGCCCTGTTCGCTCAGGCCGGCCATGGCCTTTTCCACGGCAGTGGGATCGGTGAGCAGAGTCGTGCCCATGTAGCCATTCAGCTCCTCCGCGGAGAGGAAGGCGTCGAGTCCTTCGGGCACCACATCGGTCAGCCCGCGGGCAAAGGAGGTGTTCAGCACCATGCCAGCGATGGACAGACCGATGGTGCCGCTCATAGACTGCAGGAACTGGATGGCGCTGGTGCCCTCGCCCACCAGGGACTCCGGCAGCTCGTTCTGCGCATGCAGCGTGTAGACCATGGAATAGGTGGTGGTGCCCAGGCCGGAGAGCAGCACGCCCAGGACGAGCCAAACCATGTCGGCGGGCGAGCGGGTGAGGCCCATCAGGAAGTTGGATGCGGCATAGACCACCGAGGTGGTCACCAGCACCAGCTTGATGCGCCCGGTCTTGCCGATGAACGCGCCCACCGCGTAGCCCAGCGCCAGCTGCACCACAGATTTCAGCGCGGTAATGGCGCCAGACATGGTGGCATTCATCCCCGCCAGCGCCTGGCACAGCATGGACAGGTAGGAGCCCACCGCATAGAGGGTGGGCCCGATGAGCACCACGCCCAGGATCACCAGCACGAATTCACGGTTGCGGAACAGCGCGGGAGAGAGCACCGGATGCTCGCAGCGGTTGATGTGCCGCACAAACAGCGCCAGCGACACGAGGAACACCGCCAGCGACCCCAGCACCTGCACCGAGACCCAGCTGTAGGTCTGCCCGCCCCAGGAGAAGAACATCACGATGGCGATGGTCAGCACCGAGAGCAGCAGGGTGCCGGCCCAGTCCAGACCGCCCGCCGGGTCCTTGGGGCGAAGGTTGGGCATTTTGAGCAGCAGCACTGCCAGCACCACCGCCGTCAGCGGCACGGACAGATAGAAGGTCAGCCGCCAGCCCAGCAGGTCGCCGATGGCGCCGCCGGCCAGAGGAGCCACCACGAACACCACGCCGGTGAGGGTCCCATAAAAGCCCATGGCCTTGGCGCGGCCCTGTTCGTCCAGCGATTCGCCAAAGAAGGCCAGCACATTGCCCAGGATGCAGCCCTTGCCGATGCCCTGCACGCCGCGCATCACCACATGGAACATCATGCTGCCCGCAAGGCCCGCCAGCAGGGAGGACACTCCGTAGACCAGAACGCCGGCCACGATGATGTATTTTCGTCCGCTTTTGTTGCCCAGCATGGAGGTGATGGGCAGAGCCAGGGTGTTGCACAGGAAGGTCAGCGTGTACATGAAGGCATACAGATCGGTGCTGCCCAGCTCGGCCACGATGCCCGGCCCCACGATGGAACTCATGGCGTCGATGAACAGGATCTCAAGCAGGCCCAGGAAGAGGGCCAGCATGGTCCAGCGTTTGTTTTTTTCGTTCATTCCCGCTCCCCCTTTTTCACAGTTCCAGCTCCAGCGCGTCCTTGAACCGCTCGCCGCCGTCGATGGTCAGATCGGAGCCGGTGACATACTTGGCCTCGTCGCTGGCCAGATACAAAACGCCATAGGCGATGTCGTTGGGCTCGCCGATGTGGCCCAGGCAGGTCTTTTCCTCACAGGACTTGAGCACCTTGGGGTAATCGCAGATGATCTTGGTCATGGGGGTCACGATGGTGCCCGGGATGATGGTGTTGACACGGATGTTGTCCTTGCCCAGGTCCACGGCGGCGGCGCGGGTCATGGAGACCACAGCGCCCTTGGTCAGCGTGTAGGCGTTGAACTCCACGCCCACCACCGCGGCCAGCGAGGACACGTTCACGATGGAACCGCCGCCGGTCTTCTTCATCACCGGCACCACCGTTTTGATGCCCGCAAAGGAGCCCCAGGCGTTGATGCCCATGATGCGGTCAAAGGCTTCCCGGTCGGTCTTGTCATAGTTGACGCCCCGGGAACCCACGCCCGCGTTGTTCACAAGGATGTCCACCGTGCCGAACGTTTCCACGGCCTGCTTCACCACCTGCTGCCAGTTCTCTTCGCTGGCCACATCCAGGTGCACGCCCAGCGCCATGCCGGGGAAATCAGCGTTGATGGCGTCCACGGTCTCTTTCAGTGCGTCCTCCGCCATGTCCGCTGCCACCACTTTTGCGCCCTCTTTGGCGAACAGATACGCTTCGGCCGCGCCCTGCCCCATGGCCGCGCCCGTGATGATGGCCACCTTGTTTTCCAGCCGTTTCATACTTCCTCATCCTTCCGTTTTTTGTTTTTGCGCTTTGGCTTTCAGCGCTGTTTTCATTGTACACATCCCCGCCGCCAAAATGGAAATACGGGTTTGCGATGCAAACGGCAAAGGCATAAAAGAAAACTATGTTTGCTTTTTCACAAACAGCTTACAAGGCAGGCCGGTTTTTGCTATACTGAGTGTCAGGGGGTGTGGGCATGACCATTTTGCAGCTTCAATACTTTCAGGCCGTGTATGAATACCGCAACATGACGAGAGCGGCCAACGCACTGTATGTTTCGCAGCCGTCGGTGTCCACTGCCATTCAGGAGCTGGAGGACGAGTTCAGCGTCAAGCTGTTCCTGCGCACCAAGCCGCTGCAGCCCACCCAGGCCGGGCAGCGCCTCGCCCAGTTGGCGGGCCCGCTGCTGAATGGGTTTGAGGACATCTCCCGCCAGATGCGCAGCATCGGCAGCCAGCGCACGCCCCTGCGGGTGGGCATTTCCATCATCGTGCAGCAGCTGGTGCAGCGGATGTTCGCCGGCGGATTCGACATGTCCCGCGAGTCTCTCGCATTTTTGGGGTTTTACGGCTGCGATTATCTGATGCAGTCGGTGCGGGACGGACTTCTGGACCTTGCCATCATCTCCTCGGTGGACAGCCGGGACCTGGAGGAATTCTGCGTTTACGACCTGGCCAGTTTCGATGTGGTGCTGTACACCCGCCGGGACGACCCCTTGTGCAGTTTCAGCACCCTGGACCCCCGCCAGCTGCAGCAGGTGCCGCTGGCCGCCTTCACCGAATATCCCATGAGCCGCTCCGAGTTCGGCGAGATGATGAGCACCCTGCTCAACAACGTCTGGCCGGAGAACATCCTGTTTTTCTCCACAGACCTGAACGGCATCGGGCAAGCCATTCGGGAGGGCCGGGCTTCCTGCGTGCTTTTGCAGGGCCTGTTCGACAATGACCCGGAGATCCGCGCCATCCCCCTTGAGACCAACCGGCGCACCCACTTCTCGGTGATATGGCGCAAGGACCATCTTCTGCGCCCGGAGGAGGAGGCTTTTCTGCGCGAGACCGAGGCCCATCTGCGCAAATTGGAGTAAAAAGCGTTTCTTCGCAGCAAAAAAGCCGCGCCCGCAAGCAGTAGCTTGCGGGCGCGGCTCTTTTTTATTTTCTCACGCGGCCATGAGGTTTGCCTCATCCCGGCAGCGCCAGAGGAACCCACCGGCCACCAGGGCGGCCATGCATTCCGCTGCGACGGTGGCGGCCCAGATGCCGTCCACCTGCCAGAACAGCGGCAGGATCAGCACCGCCGCCACCTGGAACAGCAGGGTGCGCAAAAAGGAGATGACTGCCGACACAAGGCCGTTGTTCAGCGCGGTGAAGAATGCCGAGCCGAAGATGGCAAAGCCGGTGAACAGGAAGGAGAAGGCAAAAATGCCGAAGGCGCGCACCGTAAGCTCATAGAGCGCCTGGTCGTAGCCCACAAACAGGCGGGACAGAGGCTGCGCCAGCCCCAGGGCCGCCGCGAACATCGCCAGGGCGAACACACTTATCAGCCCCAGGCTGCGGCGCAAAATGCCCTTGACTTCTGCGGCGTTCCGCGCACCGTAGTGATAGCTGATGACCGGCGCAGTGCCCACGGAATAGCCCAGGAACACCGCCTGGAAGATGAGGCTGACATACATCAGCACACCGTAGGCGGCCACACCGTCCTCCCCTGCCATGGCCAGCAGCTGCAGATTGTAGAGCATGCTCACCAGCGGGATGGAAATGTTGCTCATCAGCTCGGAGGAGCCGTTGGCGCACACCTTTCCCAGCGCCCGGGGTTCCATGCGCGTGGGGCCCAGGCGGAGCAGGCTGCGGTTGGGCAGCGCAAAATAGACCAGCGGGATGAGCCCGCCCACGCACTGGCTGATGGCCGTGGCCGCCGCCGCGCCCTGGATGCCCCAGGGCAGCACCGCCACGAACAGCGCGTCCAGCACCATATTGGTGAGCCCCGCCGCCACCGTGACATACAGCCCGAGGGCAGGCTTGCCCGCCGTGGGGAACAGGCACTGGAATTCATATTGCAGGATGTACATGGGGTTTGCCAGCAGGATGATGCGGCCGTAGAGCACGCAGTTTTCCAGCAGCTGGCCTTCGGCCCCCAGCAGCACCAGCAGCGGGCGAAGCAGCAGAAGGCCCGCCACCGCCAGCACCACGCCCAGCCCCGCCGAGGTGTACACCACCAGCGAGAACAGCCGCCCGGCCTTTTCTTTGTCCCCTTCGCCCAGGGTCTTGGCGATCAGCGCGCCGCCGCCCGTGCCGAACATGAAGCCCACCGCGCCCAGTATCATCAAAAAAGGCATGATGAAATTCACCGCGGTGAAGGCGTTTTTGCCCACAAAGTTGGACACGAAGAACCCGTCCACCACGCCGTAGATGGAAGTGAACACCAGCATGATCATGGAGGGGAAGGTCAGGCGCAGAAGTTTTTTGCAGGTGAAATGGTCAGAGAATCGTATCCGCATGTTATACCTTTCTTTCCAGCTGTGCCGTCCTTTCCTTGAAATCGGCGAGATACCGCTCCGTCAGGCGCAGATAGGTCTCCACTTCCTCTTCGGACCAGCACGCGAATATGTCTTTTTCAATTTGGATGATGCGCATCGCCGTCGCTTCGGCCACCGCCTGCCCGTGGGCAGTCAGACGCGCGTTTTTGGCCCGGCCTCCGTCCAGTTCCAGTTGCAGCACGTCCTCCGCCTCCAGCTTGCGGATAGCGGAGTTCATGGTCTGCTTGCTCAGGCCGGAGCGCCGGCGGATGGTGCGCAGCGGGCAGCTGCCCCCATTGTCGCAGATCGCGTACAGCACTTTCATGGCGCTGTCCGGGTAGCCCATCTTGAGGCTGAGCTCGTGGTAGGCAGCCTCGGTCTCGCCGAGCAGGTAGTTGAATCGGTTCAGTCTTTCCTGAGTGGTCCTGGTCATTCTCCGCTCCCCTTTTTGGTCCGAAATCGTACTTGCCATTTTAGTACGATTTCGGACGGTTGTCAAGCTGGCTCTTTTGTGAGAAATCCCGCGGGCGCGGGGCATACTAAAAGCGGGGCAGCGAGCCCTGCTTGAAAAAGAAAGGAAGGAACGATCTATGGACCACGAATACCATGAAACGCATCACGAGGACCAGAACGCCGTGACCGAGGTGGGCGTGCCCGACCCTCACCAGCCCGGCTGCCGCCCACCCCGGGCGGAGGGCCTTGTGACCGAGGCCGACGCCTTTTACGAGGGGCTGGGCATGGGCGCCTATTTCCCCTCGGTGTTCGGGGGCGCTGCCCCCGAGCAGCGCAAGCCTGTCGGGCCCGATGAGTGCGGCCCGGACCAGCGCGGCTGCGGCTGCCAGAGCGAGCCTGCGGAGTGACGCGCGCAGGGCTGCCCCGCTCAAAAACGGGGCGGCCCTGCAATTTTTTTCGCATCGTGCAAAAAAGGTTGATTTCGCAGACGGGTCTGTTATAATAAAGATAAAGACGGCCTTTTCACAAAAAAGGCCTCTCCTTTGAACGACGGAATACTGCAAGGAGGTCATACAAGATGAAAGTTATCGAGACCAGCAAGGCGCCGGGCGCCATCGGCCCCTATTCTCAGGGTTTTGAGGTGAACGGCTTCGTATTCACCAGCGGCCAGATCCCTGTGGACCCCTCCACCGGCAACGTGCCCGAGGGCATCGCTGCGCAGGCTGAGTGGAGCTGCAAGAACGTGGGCGCCATTCTGGAGGCTGCCGGCGTGGGCTTTGAGAACGTGGTCAAGACCACCTGCTTCCTGGCTGACATGGGCGACTTTGCCGCTTTCAACGAAGTGTACGCCAAGTACTTCGTTTCCAAGCCCGCCCGCAGCTGCGTGGCTGTGAAGGCCCTGCCGAAGGGCGTTCTGTGCGAGATCGAGGCCATCGCCGAGAAGTAAGCCGGACTGTTTCGGACATAGAAAATCCCCGCCTGTTTGCCAAAACAAACAGGCGGGGATTTCTTTATGCGTCAGGAACCGCCCGCCTCGCGGCAGGCGCTGCAAACTCCATACAGGGTGAGCGCATAGCTCTCGATGGCCAGTTCCGGCCTGCCGGCGATCATCTCGTCCAGCGGCGTTTTGTCCAGCTGAACGTCCTCCACCCGGCCGCACCGGGTGCAGAACATATGGTCGTGATCGGCCAGGGTGCGATCAAACCGGTCGGCCTGACCGGGAACGCTCACCCGGCGCACACGCCCGGCCTCCACAAGGCCGTTCAGGTTGCGGTACACCGTGCCCAGGCTCAGGCCGGGGCAGTCGTCCCGCACGGCGGTATAGATCTCGTCGGCGGTGGGGTGATCGCAGCGGCTCTGCACCTGCCGCATCACCAGCTCCCGCTGCCGTGAATAGCGCATGGTCTTTTCCCTCCTGTTCTCGCCCGCTGCAGCCTGACGGCTGTGCGGTGCGTCGTTGTTTTTTATAATAGTAATTGTTTTCACATATTTTGTCAAGGGCGCCCTGCCCGAGCGGGCGCGCATTGTTTCAGCTTTCTTCCCCGTTGCCCGCCTGGCCCTTGACCCGCTGCCAATAGGCTTTGGCCGCCTGCTCGGTCTTGTTTTCGCCCCAGTGGTAGTATTGGGTACCCACCAGCGCGTCGGGCAGGTACTGCTGGGCCACCCAGCTGCCGGGATAGGCGTGGGGGTATTTGTAGTGCTGGCCCTTCACCGCCGCGTCCTCGCCGTCGAAGTGCTTGTTCTGCAACTGGCGCGGGATGGGGCCGCTGCGGCCCTTCTGCAGGTCGGCCATGGCGGCGTTGATGCCCGCCTCGCCGCTGTTGGACTTGGGCGCGGTGGCCACCAGGATGACCGCGTCCGCCAGAGGGATGCGTCCTTCCGGCAGGCCAAGCATGGTGGCGGCGTCCACCGCCGCCTTGACGATGGGGATGATCTGGGGCCAGGCAAGGCCCACGTCCTCGCAGGCGCAGACCATCAGCCGCCGGCAGGCGCTCACCAGGTCCCCCGCTTCCAGCAGGCGGGCCAGATAGTGCAGCGCCGCGTCCGGGTCGGAGCCCCGCATGGATTTCTGATAGGCAGAGAGGATGTCGTAGTGGTCGTCGCCGTTTTTGTCGTAGCGCATGGCGGTGCGCCCGGTGACTTGACGGGCCATCTCCCCGTCCACCCGGCGCACACCCTCCGAATCGGCGGGCGCCGCGGCGGCCGCCAGTTCCAGGCAGCCCAGCGCCTTGCGCATGTCGCCGCCGCAGCCGTGGGCCAGGATGTCCAGGGCTTCCTCATCCACCGCCAGGGGCGCGCCGTCCATCTCGGAGAGGCGCTGGGCCGCGCTGCGCAGGCCGTCGGCCACGTCGGCGGGGGTGAGGGATTTGAATTCAAACACGGCGCACCGGCTGAGCAGTGCGTTGTAGATGTAGAAATAGGGGTTCTCGGTGGTGGAGGCGATGAGGGTGACGGTGCCGTCCTCGATGCACTCCAGCAGGCTCTGCTGCTGTTTTTTGTTCAGGTACTGTATCTCGTCCAGATAGAGCAGCAGGCCGCCCTGGCTCTGCAGGGTGCCGATCTCCGCCAGCACGGCCTTGATGTCCCCGGTGGAGGCAGAGGTGCCGTTGAGTTTGTGCAGCCGCATGCCGCTCTGTTCCGCGATGATGCGGGCCACGGTGGTCTTGCCCACTCCCGGCGGGCCGTAGAAGATCATGTTGGGCACCGTTCCGCTCTCGATGGCGCGGCGGAACACGCACCCCTCCCCCAGCAGATGCTTTTGTCCCCACACCTGGCCGAGGGTGCGGGGTCGCAGGCGCTGGGCCAGCGGTTCAGCCACGGGGGGCACCTCCCGTCTCGGTGACCGGCGCGGCCCAGTCGTTCAGCTTTTTGGCCGCATAGCCGGGGTTCACAAAGTCGTCGATGGCATAGACGAGGCTGCGGTCCCAGAAGTTCCACTCGTGCACGCCGTCCCACTGCAGGCGGCGGTAGTGGGCCAGAGGCAGCGCCCGCAGGCACTCGTCCACCGAGTCGTTCTGGTAGCGGATGTAGTAGGGCTCCTGGTCCTGGAAGCCGTTGGTGAGCAGGATCTTCGGCTGCTGGTCGGCAGGCAGAGCAGCCACCTTGGCCGCCAGCTGCCGGACTTCGCTGGCCTCCGGCAGGCGCAGGTCCGGCCCGAAGATGGGCTCGAACACCTCCTTGACGCCGGGGATGTGGGAGTGCTCCAGCATCATGGCCACATCCACCGCGCCGGAGAAGGAGGCGCAGCCGGCATAGAGGTCGGGACGGCTGAGGCCCAGATACAGCGCGCCGTAGCCGCCCATGGAAAGGCCGCCGATGAAGTTTTTCTCCCGCTCGGCGGGCAGGTGGAACATCTCCCGCAGCAGCACCGGCAGCTCCTCGGTGACGAAGCCCGCCCAGGCCCCGCCGTAAGTCATGTCCTGGTAGAAGGAGTTGCCGCAGTCCGGCGCCACCAGCGCCAGACCGTTGTCGGCGGCGTAGCGGGGGGCGGCGGTCATCTGCATCCAGTCGTCTCCGCTGTTGGTGAAGCCGTGAAGCAGGGTGAACACGCCCTTCACCTTGTTGCCCACCTCCACCGGCAGGTCGCAGGGCAGATAGATCTTGACGCCCACGGTGGTGAGCAGCCGCTGGGATTTCAGTTTGCACTCAATATAAGCCATAGCCTTTTCTCCTCAAAACAGCCCCGGCGGCCGAACGAAGGCCCGGCCGCCGGGAACGCAGCGTTTTTATTCGTACAGCGGGAAACGGCGCACCAGCTCCTCCACACGGGCGGCCACGTCCGCTTTCTTGCCCTCAAAGTCAAAGATGCAGTCGGCGATGCAGCCGGCGATGACGTCCATCTCCGCCACGCCGAAGCCGCGGGTGGTCACCGCCGGGGTGCCCACGCGCAGGCCGCTGGTGATGAAGGGGCTGCGCTTTTCGCCGGGCACCGAGTTCTTGTTGGCGGTGATGTGCACCTCGTCCAGGTTGTGCTCCAGCTCCTTGCCGGTGCACTCCAGGTCGGAGAGGTCGATGAGCATCATGTGATTGTCGGTGCCGCCGCTCACCAGCTTCACGCCCCGGCTTTGCAGGCCGTCGGCCAGCGCTTTTGCGTTGGTCACGATGTTCCGGGCGTAGGTCTTGAACTCGGGCTTCAGCGCCTCGCCGAAGCAGACCGCCTTGGAAGCGATGATGTGCTCCAGCGGGCCGCCCTGGGTGCCGGGGAAGATGGCCTTGTTCACCTTCTTGGCGATCTCCTCGTTGTTGGTGAGGATCATGCCGCCCCGGGGCCCGCGCAGGGTCTTGTGGGTGGTGGTGGTGACCACGTCGGCGTAAGGGATGGGGCTCATGTGAGCGCCGCCCGCCACGAGGCCCGCGATGTGGGCCATGTCCACCATCAAGAGCGCGCCCGCCTCGTGGGCGATGTCCGCCAGAACGTCAAACTTGATGGCGCGGGGATAGGCGGAAGCGCCCGCCACGATCATCTTGGGCCGCACTTCCAGGGCCTGACGGCGCAGGGCTTCATAGTCGAGGAAGCCGTTCTCGTCCACGCCGTAGGCCACGAAGTTGTAGTTTTTGCCGCTCATGTTCACCGGGCTGCCGTGGGTCAGATGGCCGCCGGCGGCAAGATCCATACCCAGGATGGTGTCGCCCAGGTCCAGCAGGGCGAAATAGACGCCCAGGTTGGCCTGCGCGCCGGAGTGGGGCTGCACGTTGGCGAACTTCGCGCCGACCAGCTGGCAGGCGCGCTGGATGGCCAGGTTCTCCACCTCGTCCACACAGGCACAGCCGCCGTAATAGCGGTGGGCGGGATAGCCCTCGGCGTACTTGTTGGTGAGCACGCTGCCCATGGCGGCCATCACCGCCGGGCTGACGATGTTCTCGCTGGCGATGAGCTCGATGTTCTGCCGCTGGCGGACCAGTTCCCGTTCCATGGCCGCGGCCAGTTCCGGGTCCTGCCCGGCCACAAAGCCGATGGTGTCGATCATTTCCTTGTACATGAAGTTCCCCTCTTTTCTCAGTGTGCTTTTGCCCCGACGGACAGTATATGTATCATTATACCCCCGCCGGGCCGCCGGCACAAGGGCCGGTTTGCGCTTTGTGAGAATTCATGCTATAATGGCGGAAAACATCGGAAACGAGGGAGAAATCATGACCACAAAGGCCCTTGCACTGGAAGTGATCGAACGGCTGAAACAGGCCTATCCGCTGGCGGAGTGCACGCTGGACTATGACCATGCATGGCAGCTGCTGGTGGAGGTGCGTCTTGCCGCCCAGTGCACCGACGCGCGGGTGAACGTGGTGGTGAAGGACTTGTTTGCCAAATATCCCGGCGTGAAGGAGCTGGCCGACGCCGAGCCGGAAGACATCGAGGCCATTGTGAAGCCCTGCGGGCTGGGCCGCTCCAAGGCGCGGGACATCAGCCTGTGCATGCGCAAGCTGCGGGACGAATACGACTGCAAGGTGCCGGACGACTTCGACGCCCTGCTGAGCCTGCCCGGCGTGGGCCGCAAGAGCGCCAATCTCATCATGGGCGATGTGTTCGGCAAGCCCGCCATCGTCACCGACACCCACTGCATCCGGCTGTGCAACCGCATCGGTCTGGTGAAGGATGAGAAGGACCCCAAGAAGGTGGAGATGGCCCTGTGGAAGATCGTGCCCCCCGAGGAGGGCAACGATTTGTGCCACCGGTTCGTGCTGCACGGGCGGGCGGTGTGCGACGCCCGCAAGCCGGACTGCGCCGCCTGCTGCCTTCGGGACATCTGCAAGACGGGCAAAGCCGCCGCCAAAGCTTGACAATCTTTTCGCACGGCGCTATACTTTACCCCGGACATAAAAACAGGGGCGCTGGGTGCCATACCCGGCTGAGATCGAGGCGAAACGCAGCCTCGGGTCACCTTGAACCTGATCCGGGTAATGCCGGCGTAGGAAGTTTGAGGATCGGACGCTTGACGAGCGCCCCTGTGCAGTTTTGCGCGGGGGCGTTTTTGTTTTTATGTACTATCCATTGAAAGGTCGCTGAACCTGTATGAACAAAACCTTCTCCAAGACCCGCATCCTGGTGGAATGCGCGCTGATGGTGGCCCTGGCCACCGTTCTGGGCTTCATTCCTGTCTACGAGCTGCCCCGGGGCGGCTCGGTGACGCTGGTGAGCATGGCGCCCATCCTGCTGGTGAGCCACCGCCACGGCGTGAAGTGGGGCGTGCTGACCGCCTTCGTCCACAGCCTCATCCAGCTGATGCTGGGCATCAAGAATCTGGCCTGGTGCCAGACCTTCGGGGCCGTGGTGGGCTGCATCCTGCTGGACTATGTGCTGGCCTTCACCCTGCTGGGTCTGGCCTGCCTGGTGGCCAAGCCCAAAAAGCCCCTGGCGCTGGGCATTGGCGTGAGCACCGTCATTATGTGCTTTGGCCGCTATCTGTGCAGCTTCCTTTCCGGCTACATCGTCTGGAAGGACTATGAGACCGCCTTTGAGTGGATGGAAGGCTTCGGCTGGGGCGCGGCCATCGCCAACATGGGCGAGAACGCCCTGTGCTGGCTGTACAGCGCCGTCTATAACGCCACCTACATGATCCCCGAGACCATCCTCACCGTAATCGCCATGGTGGTGCTGGCCAGCGTTGCTCCCAAGCTGTTCAACCGCCAGGGCTGAGCGCTCATCCCGTTTTTGCAAAGGCCGCCCCGCCGGGGCGGCCTTTTTGTGTTCTGCCGCGGCGCAAAAAACAGTACCGCACCGATTGAAGTTTTCGGCGTTTTCGGCTATAATTCACGTATAATAAAACCATCTCGAAAGGGGTGGTTTTATTAATTCTCCTTTCCTCG
>ERZ507065.184-NODE-184-length-57023-cov-6.021258_pt1 | contig 57023 bp, 54 predicted proteins | sample MGYA00513785_ERZ507065 | MGnify/ENA metagenome assembly ERZ507065
ATTTTTTCCCGCAGCGCGTCGATGGGGGGGTTGGTCACCTGGGCGAACATCTGCCGGAAATAGTTGAACAGCGGCTGATACTGCCCCGAGAGCACCGCCAGCGGCGTGTCTGCGCCCATGGCGCCGATGGGCTCGGCGCCGTTCAGAGCCATGGAGCACACCGAATCCCGGTATTCCTCCCAGGTGTAGCCGAAGGCCTTTTGCAGCCGAGCGCACTCCTCGCCGGTGAGGGCGGGCACTTTTTGATTGGGCACGCGCAGGTCGCTCAGGTGCAGAAGGTTCGAGTCCAGCCACTCGCCGTAGGGCTCCCTTCCGGCGTAGCGCTCCTTCACCTCGTCGTCGCTGAGCACCGCGCCTTTGGCAAGGTCCACCAGCAGCATCCTGCCCGGATGCAGCCGCTCCTTTTTGAGGATGTGCCCTTCGTCCAGCGCCAGCACGCCCACCTCGGAGGAGAGGATGAGCCGCCCGTCGTCGGTGATGACATAGCGGCTGGGGCGCAGGCCGTTGCGGTCCAGCACCGCGCCCATCACGTCGCCGTCGCTGAACAGGATGGCGGCCGGCCCGTCCCAGGGCTCCATCATGGTGGCGTAGTACTGGTAAAAATCCCGCCGCCGCTGGCTGATGGTGTCGTTGTGGCTCCAGGGCTCGGGGATGGCCACCATCACCGCCAGCGGCAGGTCCATGCCGCTCATCACCAGAAATTCCAGGGTGTTGTCCAGCATGGCGGAGTCGGAGCCGGTGGTGTCCACCACCGGCAGCACCCGGGTGATGTCGTCGGCGCTGAAGGCGGGGGCGCTCATGGTCTCCTCCCGGGCCAGCATCTTGTTGGCGTTGCCCCGGATGGTGTTGATCTCGCCGTTGTGCACGATGAAGCGGTTGGGATGGGCCCGCTCCCAGCTGGGGTCGGTGTTGGTGGAAAAGCGGGAGTGCACGATGGCGATGGCGGACGCATAGTCCTCGTCCCGCAGATCGTCAAAGAAGGTGCGCAGCTGCCCCACCAGGAACATCCCCTTGTAGACGATGGTCCGGCTGGAAAGGCTCACCACATAGCTGCCCTCGTTGCTCTGCTCAAAGACCCGCCGCACGATGTAGAGCCTGCGGTCAAAGGCAAGGCCCGCGGGCACGTCCTCCGGCTTTTTCACAAAGCCCTGGCAGATCACCGGCATGCAGTCCCGCGCCCGGTGGCCCAGCACCGATGGTCGCACCGGCACCATCCGCCAGCCCAGAAATTCCAGGCCTTCTTTTTCCACGATGACCTCGAACATCTTCTGAGCCTGACGGCGGGCCAGCTCGTTCTGGGGCAGAAAGAACATGCCCACGCCGTATTCCCGCTCGCCGCCGATGGAGATGCCCAGCCCGGCGCACACCTTGCAGAAGAATTTGTGGGGCACCTGGGTGAGGATGCCCACGCCGTCGCCGGTCTTGCCCTCGGCGTCCTTGCCCGCGCGGTGCTCCAGATGTTCCACGATGGTCAGCGCGTCCGCCACCGTCTGGTGGCTCTTGCGGCCGTGAATGTCCACAACGGCGCCGATGCCGCAGTTGTCGTGCTCGAATTGCGGGCAGTAAAGGCCCTGGCTGCCGGGTGTTTTCATGGCGGTACCTCCCGATTTGCGAAATAAAAAAAGACAAAGGCGTCAAAACCCCCTCTTGCAGGGAGCTTTGACGCCTTTGTCGTGTTTTATGATACGCCCGGGGCCCCGGGTTTGTAAAGCGGTTTTGCAAGAATCGGCGTTTTGTGAAAAATTCCGGGCGCAAAAGCCGGGCTGTTTTAGCGATTTGCCGCACTAAAGCGGTAAAAAATACATTAAAGCCGGGCCAAAGGCGGCACGGCGGGCAGGGGCGAAGGCGCTGCAGGCGGCAAAAAAAGGTGTTGACAAGGCGGAAAAAACGAGTACAATTGCAGCCATGGAAAGCAACGGCGCTTTCGGATGAGGCTTCATCCGGGAGCGCCGCTTTTTTTGTGCCGCCAAGGCGCAAAAGGGGAAAGGAGAGCTGTTATATGACGAAGAATGTGCCTGAACTGTACGGCAGTCTGGTGTTTGGCGACCGCGTCATGCGGGAAAAGCTGCCCAAGGACGTTTACAAAGCCCTGCGCAGGACCATCGACGAGAACCTGCCGCTGGAGCGCAGCGTGGCCAACGCGGTGGCGGTGGCCATGAAGGAGTGGGCCGTGGAGCACGGCGCTACCCATTTCACCCACTGGTTCCAGCCCATGACCGGCTTCACCGCCGAAAAGCACGACAGCTTCATCTCCCCGGTGGGGAACGGCGAGGTCATCATGGATTTTTCCGGCAAGGAGCTCATCAAGGGCGAGCCGGATGCGTCCAGCTTCCCCTCCGGCGGCCTTCGCGCCACCTTCGAGGCCCGGGGCTACACCGCATGGGACCCCACGAGCCCCGCCTTCATCAAGGACGGCACCCTTTACATCCCCACCGCCTTCTGCTCTTACAGCGGCGAGGCGCTGGACAAAAAGACCCCCCTCCTGCGCTCGATGGAGACCTTGAGCCATGAGGCGGTGCGCATCCTGCACCTGCTGGGGGACGAGGCGGTGACAGGCGTGTCCACCACCATCGGCCCGGAGCAGGAGTATTTCCTGGTGGACAAGGCCCTCTTTGAAAAGCGCAGGGATCTGGTCTTTACCGGCCGCACCCTGCTGGGAGCGCCCGCGCCGAAGGGGCAGGAGATGGAGGACCACTACTTCGGCGCGCTGCGCCCCCGCGTGGCGGCCTTCATGCACGACCTGGACGAGGAGCTGTGGAAGCTGGGGGTGCCCGCCAAGACCAAGCACAACGAGGTGGCCCCCGCCCAGCACGAGCTGGCCCCGGTGTACGACACCGCCAACATCGCCGTGGACCACAACCAGCTGACCATGGAGATGATGAAGCTGGTGGCCGACCGCCACGGCCTGGCCTGCCTGCTCCACGAAAAGCCCTTCGAGGGCATCAACGGCTCCGGCAAGCACAACAACTGGTCCCTCATCACCAACACCGGCGCGAACCTGCTCTATCCCGGCCGAACCCCCGCCGAGAACACCAAGTTCCTGGTGTTCCTGATGGCGGTCATCAAGGCGGTGGACGAGTACGCCGACCTTTTGCGGGTGTCGGTGGCCACCGCCGGCAACGACCACCGCCTGGGCGCCAACGAAGCGCCGCCGGCCATCGTGTCGGTGTTCCTGGGCGATGAACTCACCGCCGTGCTGAAATCCATCGAGAACGACGAGTATTTCGGCAAGCAGGAGAAGGTGGCCATGCAGATGGGCACGTCGGTCATCCCCCAGTTTTTCAAGGACACCACCGACCGCAACCGCACCAGCCCCTTCGCCTTCACCGGCAACAAGTTCGAGTTCCGCATGCCCGGCTCGTCTCTGTCGGTGTCCGGCCCCAACGTGGTGCTGAACACCGCCGTGGCCCAGGCCCTGCGGGAGTTCTACGACGAGCTGAAGGACGCCGCCCCCGACGGGATGGACGCCGCCGTGCACGAGCTGGTCAAGCGCGCCATCAAAAAGCACAAGAAGGTCATCTTCAACGGCAACGGCTACACCGACGAGTGGGTGGCCGAGGCGGAAAGAAGGGGGCTTTACAATCTGCGCTCCACCCCGGAGGCCCTGCCCTGCATGGTGGCGGAAAAGAACATCCGCCTGTTCACCTCCCACCACATCTTTACCGAGGGCGAGGTGCGCTCCCGCTACGCCATCCTGCTGGAGAACTACTGCAAGACTCTGCACGTGGAGGCAAAGACCATGGGCATGATGGTGCGCGGCCAGTTCCTGCCCGCGGTGCTGGATTCCATGGATCACCTTGCCGCCTCCATCAACGGCTGCAAGGCGGCGGCTCCCGCCGCATCCTGCGCGGCGCTGCAAACCCGTCTGGAACAGCTGGCCGCAAGCTACGGCAAGATCGACGCCGCCCAGAGCAAGCTGGAAGAGGCGCTGGCCAAAGCCGAGGCCCTGGGCGACGGGCAGGAAGCCGCCTGGTTCTATCACGACGAGGTGCTGCCCGCCATGGACGATGTGCGCAGCCTGGCAGATGCCGCCGAAGTCTATCTGCCCGCCGGTGCGCTGCCCTACCCCGATTACAGTGAACTGCTGTTCTCCGTGTGATTTCCCGTTGACAAACCCCCGCGCCGGGCTTATAATGACTCTTCGTTAGGACAAGGGCGTCCATCGCTCCGTCGTTTTCGGCGGGGTGATGGACGCCCTCTCTTTTTTTGCAAAAGCGCAGGGAGCAGAGGTGGAATTTTCTATGGCAAAGCATATTTTCGTCACCGGCGGCGTGGTGTCCGGCCTGGGCAAGGGCATCAGCGCGGCCAGCCTTGGCCGGCTGCTGAAACAGCGGGGCCTCAAGGTGGCCGCCCAGAAGCTGGACCCCTACATCAACGTTGACCCCGGCACCATGAGCCCGTATCAGCACGGTGAGGTGTTCGTCACCGAGGACGGCGTGGAGACCGACCTGGACCTGGGCCACTATGAGCGGTTCATCGACGAGGACCTGAACAAGCTGTCCAATCTCACCAGCGGCCGGGTCTACTGGAACGTGCTGCATAAGGAGCGGGCGGGGGAGTATCTGGGCCGCACGGTGCAGACCATCCCCCACATCACCGGGGAGATCAAGCAGTTCGTCTACGGCCTGGGCGACTACACCGGCGCGGATGTGGTCATCACCGAGATCGGCGGCACCATCGGCGACATCGAGAGCCAGCCCTTTTTGGAGGCTCTGCGCCAGATCAGCCGGGAAAAAGGGCGGGAGAACTGCATGTTCCTCCATGTGGTGCTGGTGCCCTGGCTCAAGTGCTCCGGCGAGCACAAGACAAAGCCCGCCCAGCACTCGGTGCGGGAGCTGCAGAGCATGGGCATCATGCCGGACGTCATCATCGCCCGGTGCGACGAGCCGCTGGAAGAGGGCATCCTGCAAAAGCTGGCGGCCTTCTGCAACGTGGAGCCGGACTGCGTCATCGAAAACCGCACCCTGGGCAGCCTCTACGAGGTGCCGCTGATGCTCCACGCCGCCGGGCTGGACGATCTTGTCTGCAAGCGGCTGGGCTTTGAGACCAGGAAGCCCGACCTCACCGAGTGGTCGGCCCTCTGCCGGCGCATCGGCAGCCTGGAAAGAAAGGTGAACATCGCCATCGTGGGCAAGTATGTGGAATTGCACGACGCATACCTCTCGGTGGTGGAAGCGCTGAACCACGCGGGCTATGCCAACAACGCCGCCGTGACGCTGGACTGGGTGGACTCGGAATCCCTCACTCCCGAGACGGTGGACGCGCGCCTGGCAAAGGCGGACGGCGTGCTGGTGCCCGGCGGTTTTGGCAAGCGGGGCATCGAGGGCATGGTGCTGGCGGCGGACTGGGCCCGCCGGAACAAGGTGCCCTACTTCGGCATCTGCCTCGGCATGCAGATCGCGGTCATCGACGCTGCCCGTGCCCTGGCGAACCTTCCCGGTGCCAACTCCCGCGAATTCGACCCCGAAGGCGACGCCTGCGTCATCGACCTCATGCCCGACCAGCAGGGCAATCTGCCCAAGGGCGGCACCATGCGGCTGGGGGCCTACCCCTGCGCGGTGGAGCCCGGCACCCTGCTCCACCGCATCTACGGCCAGAGCATGATCAGCGAGCGCCACCGCCACCGCTATGAGGTGAGCAATGACTTCCGCGCCGCTTTGAGCGAGGCGGGCGTGGTGTTCAGCGGCCTGTCACCCGACGGGCGGCTGGTGGAGGCCATGGAACTGCCCGGCCACCCCTTCTTTGTGGGCGTGCAGTACCACCCGGAGTTCAAGAGCCGGCCCGACAAACCCCAGCCCATCTTCCGCAACTTCGTTGCCGCGGCCCTGGACCATCAGAACGCATAAAAAATGAGCGCCCCGGAAAACTCCGGGGCGTTTGCTTTTTCCGTGAAGGGATTCAGCTTTGCAGCCAGGCGCGCAGGCGCCCCATGGCGGCGCGGGCGTTCTCTTCGCCCGAGAAGGCCGAAAGGCGGAAGTAGCCTTCGCCGTTTTCGCCAAAGCCGCTGCCCGGCGTGCCGATGATGCCGGCGTTTTCCAAAAGGGCGTCGAAGAACTGCCAGGAGTCCATCCCCTTGGGGCACTCCATCCAGATGTAGGGGGAGTTCTTGCCGCCGCAGTACCAGATGCCCAGCTCGTCCAGAGCGTCCGCCACGATGGCGGCGGCCCGCAGATAGGCGGCGATGTCCTCGCGGCAGGCGGCCATGCCCTCGGGGGTGAACACCGCCTCGGCGGCCCGCTGGATGGGGTAGGCCACGCCGTTCATCTTGGTGCACTGGCGGCGCAGCCACAGATCGTGCAGGTTCTGCCCCTCCCGCACAAGGCCGTGGGGCACCACGGTGTAGCCGCAGCGCATGCCGGTGAAGCCGGCGGTCTTGCTCAGGCTGCAAACCTCGATGGCGCACTCCTTCGCGCCCTCCACTTCATAGATGCTGTGGGGCAGGTCGTCCTGAATGAAGCATTCATAGGCCGCGTCGTAGAGGATGACCGCGTCATTGGCCAGGGCCCAGTCCACCCAGACCTTCAGCTGCTCTCTGGTGTAGGCCGCGCCGGTGGGGTTCGCCGGGCTGCACAGATAGACAAGGTCCGCGTGCAGGGTTTCATCGGGCAGGGGAGCGAAGCCGTTGGCGCGGGTGGCGGCCAGATAGGTCACCCTGCGTCCGGCCATCAGGTTGGAATCCCGGTAGACGGGATACACCGGGTCGGGCAGAAGCACGACGCAGTCCCCGGAGAACAGGTCCGGCAGGTTGCCCAGGTCGCTCTTGGCTCCGTCGCTGATGAAAACATCCTCTTTTTCAAGGTGCACGCCAAAGCCCGCGTAGTGGCCCAGCACCGCCTGGCGCAAAAAGTCATAGCCCTGCTCGGGGCCGTAGCCGTGAAAGCTTTCGGCGTGGGCCTGCTCCTCGGCGGCCTTTTTCAGCGCCTCGATGACCGGGCGGCGCAAAGGCCGGGTCACGTCGCCGATGCCCATGGGAATGAGCCTTTTCTCAGGGTGTGCGGCGCGGAAGGCCGCCACACGGCGGGCCACCTCGCTGAACAGGTAGCTTTTGGGAATGGTATCAAAAGAATGGTTGATGATCTGAGCCATGGCTTGTGTCCTTTCTGCCCCGCGGGCCGGAAAATAAACAAACGGCGACCAGGCCGGCCCGCAAAACGGGCGGCATGAACGCCGTTGTTCGCCTTTAAGGATAGCATTCCCCGCGCCCCTTGTCAACAAAACATCTTGACGCGGCCGGCCGGGACGGGTATAATACCATTGATCGAAACAGCAAAGGCGCTGCGTTCTCCTCCAAGGGCAACGCAGCGCTTTTTGCAATTTTTACCGTTGCAAAGGAGGGGCGCCTTTATGACCCACACCCTTGACCAGCTTCTCCGCTTTGTGGAGGAAAACGACATCAAGTTCATCCGTCTGGCCTTCTGCGACATGTTCGGCGTGCAGAAGAACATCGCCATCATGTCCAGCCAGCTGCGCCACGCGGCGGAGCAGGGGGTGTCCTTCGATGCGTCCGCCATCCCCGGCTTTGCCAACGTGGCCGAATCGGACCTGTTCCTTCAGCCGGACCTGGACACCTTCGCCCTGCTGCCCTGGCGGCCCAGCGAGGGCTGCGTGGGGCGGCTGTTCTGCGACGTGCGCTACCCCGACGGCCGCCCCTTCGAGGGGGACGGCCGTGCCCTGCTGCGCCGCACCGAGCAGGCGGCGGCAAAGGAGGGCTACCACTTCCTGGTGGGGCCGGAGTGCGAGTTCTACCTCTTTGAGACCGACGAGCACGGCCAGCCCACCCGCATCCCCTTCGACCAGGGCGGCTACTTCGACCTCGCCCCCATCGACCGGGGCGAGAACGTGCGCCGCAGCATCTGCCTCACGCTGGAGGAGATGGGCATCCAGCCCGAGCGCAGCCACCACGAGCAGGGCCCCGGCCAGAACGAGATCGACTTCCGCTGCGCCTCGCCCCTGCAGGCGGCGGACGATTTGATGACGGTGCACACGGTGGTCAAGGCCATCGCGGGGCAGCACGGCCTGTTCGCTTCCTTCCTGCCCAAGCCCCTGCCCGGCAAAAGCGGCAACGGGCTGCACCTGAACTTCTCGGTCATCAAGGACGGGCGCAACCTCTTTGAAAACTTCAAGGACCGGCCGGACCCGGTGGCGGCGGCTTTCATGGCGGGCATCCTGCGCCGTGTGCCAGAGCTGACGGTGTTCGCCAACCCCCTGCCGGGCTCCTATCAGCGGCTGGGCTGCTGTGAAGCGCCGGGCACGGTGAGCTGGTCCTGCCAGAACCGCTCTTCGCTGGTGCGGGTGCCGGCGGCCACCGGCGCGGACTGCCGCATGGAACTGCGCAGCCCGGACCCGGCCTGCAATCCCTATTACGTCACCGCCCTGCTGCTGGAAGCCGGCATGGAGGGCATCCGGGACGGCCTGCCTCTGCAGGCCGCCGCCGACCGGGACCTCTTCGCCGCCGGCGGCGCGGGCCCGGTGGCGGCCACGCTGCCCGCAAGCCTCGCTCAGGCGGTGAAGGCGGCGGAAGAGAGCCGCTTTTTGCAGCAGACCCTCCCGGCCCGCCTGCTGGATTCCTACCTCGCCCAGAAGCGGCGGGTGGCCGCGGCCAGCGCCGGGGCGGAGGACCCCCACGAGTACGAGATGCAGCAGTATTTTGACCGCATCTGACAAAACTTCCCCCCAAAAAGGCAGGTGAAAGGCATGGCAGGCGTGTGGATCGTCGGGGAAAAACAGACCCATGAAGCGCTGAAAAGCGTGTTCGCGGCGGGCGGGCCTGCCGTGTGCTGCACCAGCGCGGGGGAGGCCCGCCGGGGCTTCACCGCGGGCGGCGGCAGCCTGATGGTCATCAACGCCCCGCTGCCGGACGAGTTCGGCCGTGAGCTGGCCATCCAGGCGGTGGAAAGCGGCCTGGACGTCATCTTCCTCTGCGCCGCGCCCCAGGCGGATAAAATCGCCGCGGGGCTGGAAAAATACGGGGTGCTGGTGCTGCCAAAGCCCCTCTCCCGCCAGCAGGCGGCCTTTGCGGTGCGCCTTCTGCGCGCCGGCCACCAGCGGATGCAGAAAATTATCGACCAGAACCGCCGCCTCACAAAGCGGCTGGACGAGGCGCGGGTGATATGCCAGGCTAAATGCCTTCTGGCCCTCCACGCGGGCCTCACCGAAGAGGAGGCTCACCGCCTCATCGAAAAGCGGGCAATGGACGCCCGCATCTCCAGCCGGGAGGCGGCGCAGGCCATCATCCGCACCTACGGCGAATCATAAAAAACCAACACAGGGCAGGGCAAAGGCGCCCGCCGGGCAAGGGAGTGTTCTCTCTTGCCGTCATGGCGCCTTTGCCCTGCCTTTTTGTTATGAAAAAAGAAAGAAGGGACCTTCATCATGGAAAAACTTCCCCGTTATATCCCCATCGACTATTCAAAATACGCCCCGGACATCCCACCCGAAAAGCGGGAGACCTTCTTCGGCTTGCCCCGGAATGTGCAGTACTGCAAAGAGTGCGTGATGACCAACCAGAAGCCCAACAGCTGCTATGAGTTCAAGCACACCATCCACTCGAAGAAAAAGACCATGGTCATCCAGGAGGACGGCGTGTGCGACGCCTGCCACGCCTGCCACAACAAGGAGGGCAAGATCGACTGGGCCGACCGGGAGCGCCAGCTGCGGGAACTGTGCGACCGCTACCGCAAGACCGACGGCAGCTACGACTGCCTTGTGCCGGGCAGCGGAGGCAAGGACAGCTTCTACGCCGCCCACCTGCTGAAATACAAGTACGGCATGCACCCCCTCACCGTGACCTGGGCGCCCCACATCTACACCCCCTGGGGCTGGCAGAACTTTGAGGCGTGGATCCACGCCGGGTTCGACAACTACCTGTGCACCCCCAACGGCCTGACCCACCGCCTGCTCACCCGCCTCGCCACCGAGAACCTGTTCCATCCCTTCCAGCCCTTCATCCTGGGCCAGAAGCAGCTGGCCCCCAAAATGGCCGCCAAGTTCGGCATCCCGCTGGTGTTCTACGGCGAGAACGAGGCCGAGTTCGGCAACCCCATCGCCGACAACGACAGCGCCCTGCGGGACGAGCACTTCTTTGCCACCAACGATTTTGACCACATCTATCTGGGCGGCGTGTCCCTGCGCCAGCTGGAAGAGGACTTCAAGGTGGACAAGGCGGACCTGGCCATCTACCTGCCCAGCGACACCTCGGACGTTGAAAAAAATCACATCCAGGTGCACTACATGGGCTATTACGAAAAATGGCATCCCCAGGGGGCTTATTATTACAGCGTGGAGCGCGGCGGCTTTGTGCCCAGCCCCGAGCGCACGGCGGGCACCTACTCCAAATACAACTCCATCGACGACAAGGTGGACGACTTCTTCTACTACACCACCTACATCAAATACGGCATCGGCCGCTGCACCTACGACGCGGCCCAGGAGATCCGCAACCACGAGATCACCCGGGAGGAGGGGGTGGCCCTCTGCAAAAAGTTCGACGGCGAGTTCCCCATGCGCTTCGCCCAGGACTTCTTCCAGTACATCTCCATCGACAAAAAGCACTTCGGCGCCGCCGCCGACTGCTTCGAGCAGCCGGAGATGGACCTGGACTACTTCATGCATCTGGCCGACCGCTTCCGCTCGCCCCATCTGTGGCAGTACGAGAACGGCCGCTGGAGCCTGCGCCACACGCCCTTTGAGGGCGAGAGCCTCTGCGACTATGGCGCGCCGCAGAAGGAGGGGCAGGCATGAGCCGGAAAATACGCCTCATCGCACGCCTGGATGTGAAGGACGACTTTCTGGTGAAGGGCATCCAGTACGAGGGCCTGCGCAAGCTGGGCGATCCCCACGACTTCGCCCGCCGCTATTATGAGCAGGGCATCGACGAGATCCTGTATCTGGACACGGTGGCCAGCCTCTATGAGCGCAACAACCTGGGCAATATCCTGGAGCGCACCACCGCCGATGTGTTCATCCCCATCACGGCGGGCGGCGGTTTGCGCAGCGTGCAGGATGTGGGCGCGGTGCTGAAAAGCGGGGCGGACAAGGCCGCGGTGAACACCGCCGCCCTGCGCCGGCCGGCCCTCATCACCGAGATCGCCCGCGCCTTTGGCAGCCAGTGCATGGTGCTCAGCATCCAGGCAAAGCGCCGGGACCCCGCCCGCCCCGCCGCCGGCTGGGAGGCCTACTACGACAACGGCCGGGAGCACTCCGGCAAGGACGTGCTGGAATGGGCCAAAGAGGCCGTTTCCCTCGGCGCGGGGGAGATACTGCTCTCCAGCGTGGACAAGGAGGGCTTTCAAAAGGGGATGGACCAGGAGCTGATCGCCGCGGTGGCGGACCTGGTGGATGTGCCGGTCATCGCCGCCGGGGGCGCGGCCTGCGCCGAAGACGTAGCCGCCGCCGCAAAGGGCGGCGCGGACGCGGTGGCGGTGGGCAGCATCCTGCACTACGGCAAGACCGACGTGCCCGCGCTGAAAGAAGAAGTGCGGGCCCTGGGCGTGGAGGTGAGACGATGAGACCGGTGGTAACAGTGGTGGATTACGGGCGCAGCAATCTTCTGAGCGTGCGCCGTGCGCTGGAGCACTGCGGCGCGGATGTGCGCTTTGCCGCCGAGCCGGGGGACGTCTTGCGTGCCGGGGCGCTGGTGCTGCCCGGCGTGGGCGCTTTCGCCGACGGCATGGCGCAACTGCGCCGCCAGCGGCTGGTGGAGCCGCTTTTGCAAAAGGCAGGGGAGGGCACGCCCCTCCTGGGCATCTGCCTCGGCATGCAGATGCTGCTGGACTCCAGCACCGAGGGGGGCTTGAACAAAGGTCTGGGCCTTGTGGAGGGCACGGTGGAGCCGCTGCCGGAAAAAACGGCGGAGGGCGCGCCCCTCAAGGTGCCCCACATCGGATGGAGCGCCCTGACCCTCGCCCCCGGCGCGGAGCGGGGCCTTTTCAAAAATACCAAAAACGGCGACGAAGTCTATTTCGTCCACAGCTTTCAGGCGCTGCCCCGCCGCCGTGAGGACTGCGCCGCCACGGTGGAGTACGGCGGCCGCACCGTCTGCGCCGCGGTGCAGCGGGGGAACGTGACCGGCTTTCAGTTCCACCCGGAAAAAAGCGGCCCGGCGGGCCTTGCCATGCTGCGGGCCTTTGTGGAGGGGCTGGGCTGACAAGCGGCGTTGACGAGGGGGCGCGCCGGGCGTTATAATCAAGAAAAACGAATGCAAAGGAACGTGACCGGAAATGAGCCCCATCAAAGCCATCAAAGCGGCATACTTCAGCCCCTCCGGCGGCACAAAACGCGCCGCGATGTTGCTGTGCGAGCAGTTTGGCCTGCCGGCGGAGTACATCGACTGCACCTGCCCGCCCGCAAAACTGCCGGCGGCCATCCCGGTGGCAAAGGACGAACTGCTGGTGCTGGCCCTGCCGGTGTACGGCGGCTTTGGTCCCCGGGTGGAGGGCCTTTTCAGCCAGCTCCGGGGTCAGGGCGGCCCCTGCGTCATCCTGGCGGCCTACGGCAACCGGGACTATGAGAACGCGCTGGCGGCCGCCGCGCGGCAGATGGCGGAACAGGGCTTTGTCTGCGTGGGCGGCATCGCCCCCATCACGCCCCATGTCTCGGCCCCGTCCCTGGGCGCGGGCCGGCCCGACGAAGAGGACATGCCCGCCTTTGCCGCCTTTGCCCAAAAGGTGCTGGCCGCCTGCGAAAATGCGCCCCTGCGCCCCGCCGCCCTGCCCGGCGACGCGGACGCGCCCCGCAAACCGCTGCGCCCCGTTGGGCGCAGCCGCGACAAGGAGCGCTGCAACCACTGCGGCCGCTGCGTGCGGGTGTGCCCTGCCGGGGCGCTGAACGAGCTGCTGGAAGTGGACAGCGAAAAGTGCATCAACTGCATGGCCTGCCGCTTTGCCTGCCCCACCTACGCCTGGCAGTTCGACACCACCGCCGTGCGCGCCTGGCTGGAAGAAAGCTTCTCCGCCCGCCGCGCGGTGGAGTGGTTCGCGGAATGACGTTTGAGCTTTGCCCTGCTTGGGAGAGTGAAAAATGAAAGGGAGGCTTTTATGCCTGATAAAATACCCAGCTCGGAACAAATGACGGCTTTGGTAGGCCCCTCTTTATTTGAAGTGTGGAAGCAGCTGTGTGCCCTGATCGATGAGAAATATGACATGGAGCATTTGTGGGGGGATGGCGGCAAAGCGTGGGCCTATGAATACAAATACCGCCGTGGCGGCAAGACTCTGTGCGCTTTGTATGCAAGAGAAAACTGCGTGGGATTTATGGTCGTTCTGGGAAAACAGGAGCGTTTGAAGTTTGAAAACGACCGGGCAAGTTATTCCCAAGAAGTACAGAATGTCTACGATGAGGCCCAGACCTATCACGATGGAAAATGGCTGATGTTTGAGCCGAGGGATGCTTCTCTGTTCGATGATTTTGTTAGAATTTTGAGCATAAAGAGAAGACCGAACAAAGCGGCAAGAAAGAAACAATGAAAAAAGGCCCGGAGAGCGTTCTCCGGGCCTTCTCTGTTTAATATGTGTGGTCGCACACTTCGTTGATCTTCTCCCGCAGGGCCACAAAATCCCCAAAGGCCATCGGCTTCTGGCTGGGGTTGCGCAGCAGGGCGGCGGGATGCAGGGTGGCCATGAACCACACGCCGTTCTTTTCCTCGAACAGGCCGTGCTCCTTGGTCACCGAGATGTCCGGCCGGATGAGCCGCTGGGCGGCGATGCGCCCCAGGCACACCACGATCTTCGGCCGGATGATGCGGAACTGCTCCCGCAGCCAGGGCAGGCAGGCGTCCCACTCTTCGGGCAGAGGGTCGCGGTTCTCCGGCGGGCGGCACTTGACGATGTTGGCGATGAAAACGTTCTTGTCCCGCGCCAGGTCCACCGCGGTGAGATACTGGTCCAGCAGCTTGCCGCTGCGGCCCACAAAGGGCAGGCCCTGCTCGTCCTCGTTTTTGCCGGGGCCTTCGCCGATGAGCATCACTTCCGCCGTTTTGGGGCCGGTGCCGAACACCACGTTGGTGCGGGTCTCACACAGGCCGCACTTGCGGCAGGCCAGACACTCCTGTTTGAGCTGTTCAAATTCCATCGGTGGCGATTCCTTTCCGGCCGTGTGCAAAAAAATGCGCCGGCCTTGCACATTTGCGTTTATTATATCATAAAAAGCCGGGTTTTGTCTTGAACTTTTTACCCCGTGTGCTAAAATAGATACGGCAAATGGAAACACTGCGCCCGTCAAGCGGCGGCGCGGTGCAGGATAAAGGGAGGAAATATCACAATGAAATTTTTGGTTGAGACTTCGGCCCGTCATGTGCACGTCTGCAAGGAGACCCTGGAGACCCTGTTCGGCGCGGGCTATGAGCTGACCGTCAAGAAGCCCCTGAGCCAGCCCGGCCAGTACGCTTCCAACGAGCGCGTCACCGTGGTCGGCCCCAAGCGTGAGCTGGCCAACGTGTCCATCCTTGGGCCCTGCCGCGGCGCCGATCAGGTGGAGCTGTCCGCCACCGATGCCCGCTCCATCGGCATCTCCGCCCCCGTGCGCGAGTCCGGCGACGTTGCCGGTTCCGCCGGCTGCAAGCTGGTTGGCCCCTGCGGCGAGGTGGAGCTGAAGGAAGGCGTCATCGTGGCCAAGCGTCACATCCACGTCACCCCTGAGGACGCCGAGAAGCTGGGCGTGGCCGACAAGGAGATCGTCAAGGTGGCCTGCGGCAGCGAGGGCCGCAAGCTGGTGTTTGACGACGTGGTCATCCGCGTGAGCGAGAAGTTCGCCACCGCCATGCACATCGACACCGACGAGTCCAACGCCTGCGGCGGCGCCAGCGAGGGCGAGATCGTCAAATAAGCTTTTTCAGAGCCGAAAAGCGGCCCGCCCGAAACGGCGGGCCGTTTTTGCTTTGGAAGGTTGCATTTGCCGAAAGTTTTGTGTATAATATATCTGTTCGGACAGAGCCAAAACCGTGCGCTGTTCGGCATACGGATGCGGGCCCTGCGCGACGAGGCGCCATGAACCATGTCAGGCGGGGAACCGAGCAGCATTAAGTGGTCTGCCGCGTGCGCCGCAGTCAGTCCGCATCCGTATGCCGAGCGGCGCAAAGGCGGGGGAAATTTCCTCTGCGGGCCTGTCCGTTTTTTGTAGTATTTCCAAAAAGGAGGTGCCGGCGTGTACCGGGCATTGTACCGCAAGTGGCGGCCCAGCCGCTTCGAGGACGTGGTGGGCCAGCAGAACATCGTGGCCGCGCTGCAAAACCAGATCGCCGCCCACCGGGTGGGCCACGCCTACCTGTTCACTGGCACCCGCGGCACCGGCAAGACCTCCTGCGCCAAGATCTTCGCCAAGGCCATCAACTGCCCCCACAACGAGAGCGGCGACCCCTGCGGCGAGTGCGAGGTGTGCCGCGGCATCGACGACGGCTCCATCCTGGACGTGGTGGAGATCGACGCCGCCTCCAACAACGGCGTGGACAACATCCGCGACCTGCGGGACGAAACAGCCTATACCCCCAGCGTCTGCACCTATAAGGTTTACATCATCGACGAGGTGCACATGCTCTCCACCCCGGCGTTCAACGCGCTGCTGAAGATCATGGAGGAACCTCCCTCCCATGTGGTGTTCATCCTGGCCACCACCGAGATCCACAAGGTGCCCGCCACCATCCTCTCCCGCTGCCAGCGCTATGACTTCGGGCGCATCCGCCCCGAGGACATCGCGGGCCGCATCCGCCATGTGGCGGAGGAAGAGGGCCTGGAACTGGACGACGCGGCGGCGCAGCTCATCGCCCGCCTGGCGGACGGCGCGCTGCGTGACGCTCTCTCTATTCTGGACACCTGTGCCGGTGTGGGCGGCGCCATCGACGAGGCGCTGGTGCGCCGGATGGCCGGCGTCACCGACCGAAGCTATCTCTTTGCCATCAGCGACGCGCTGGCCGCGGGCGAGCCTGCGGCGGCGCTGGAGCAGGTGGCCCAGCTGCGCCAGCGCTCGGTGGACATGAAGCGCCTGTGCGAAGAACTCATCGCCCACTACCGCAACCTCATGCTGGCCGCCCTGCCCGGCGGCAAGAACCTGCTGGCGGGCGTGCCTCCCGAGGAGGAAGCCCTCTATCTGGAAAAAGGCGCATCCGCGCCCCAGGCCGGCAGCGTGCGGGCCATCCGCCAATTGGGCGACGCCATGGAAAAGATGAGCCGCGGCACCGACCCGCGCATCGAGTTGGAGCTGGCGCTCTTCGCCATCTCCCAGCCCGAGGCCCAGCCGGTGAGCGCCCCGGTGCAGGCGGCGCCCCAGCAGGCCCGCCAGCCCGCGCCCTTCGCGGCGGCCCCTGCCGCGCCCAACTCCGCATGGCAGCCCGCCGCCCCGGCGCAGCCTGCCGCGCAGGCCCAGACCCCGGTCCAAACCCCGGCCCCGGCACAGTCCGAAGCTCCGGCCCAGACCGCTGCCGCGGCGCAGGCGGAGCCGGCTCCCGAGCCGCTGCCCTGGGAAGGCCAGCCGATGGAGCCGCAGCCGGTGCCCCAGCCCAAACCCCGCCCGGCGCGCCCCGCGGCGGCAAAGCCCGCCGTTTCCGGCCCGCCCCAGCCCTTCGAGCCCTGGCCTCAGGTGCTGGAGGTGCTCAAAAAGCGGGACCACATGCTGCCTGCCTATCTCAAGGGCTCCAAAGCCTATTACGACGGGCGGCGGGTGCTCATCGACGGCGGCGACATCTTCCGGGAGTTCATCCGCCAGAACAAGGACTCCCAGACCCTGCTCAAGGCCATCATCCAGGAGGTGAGCGGCCTTGCCTGCGGCATCGGGCCCTACACGCCCCCCAAGGATCAGGCCACCGACCACCCCACGGTGGAGCAGGCACTGAAAGATCTTGAAAACCACGGTGTAGATGTGGTATACAAGGACAAAGAATAAGAACAGAACAAGATAAAGGAGAAGATCCCCATGAAAGCAAGACTGCCCCAGGGCTACGGCAAACCCGACGTGAACGCGCTGATGCGCCAGGCCCAGAAGATGCAGGAGGACATGAAGACCAAGCAGGAAGAGCTGGAGAACACCGAGTACACCGCCAGCGTTTCCGACGGCATGGTGGAGGTCACCATGACCGGCAAGCACCAGGTCACCGCCATCCACATCAAGCCCGAGCTGGCCGACCCCGACGACATCGAGATGCTGGAGGATATGGTGGCCGCCGCGGTGAACGAGGCCGTGCGCAAGGTGGACGAGGACGCCGAGGCCGCCATGCAGAAGATCACCGGCGGGGCGAACTTCCCCGGCCTGTAAGGGGGAGCGGACATGGGTTACAACGCGGCCCCGCTGGAAAAGCTGGTGGAGCAGTTCTCCAAGTTCCCGGGCGTGGGGCGCAAGGGCGCCACGCGCATGGCCTATCAGGTGCTCAGCATGCCCGCCGCCGAGGCGATGGAGCTGGCCCGGGCCATCGAGGAAGCCCACACGAAGCTGCACCGCTGCCGCATCTGCCAGGACTACACCGAGAACGAGGTGTGCCGCATCTGTTCTTCCCCCAAGCGTGACGCCAGCGTCATCTGCGTGGTGGAGAGCCCCCGGGACGTCACCGCCTTTGAGCGCACGCGGGAGTACAACGGCCTTTACCACGTGCTCCACGGCCTCATCAGCCCGATGGACGGCATCGGCGCGGACCAGCTGTGCGTCAAGGAGCTGCTGGCCCGCCTCACCGACGGCACCGTGAAGGAGGTCATCATGGCCACCAACCCCACGGTGGAGGGCGAAGCCACCGCCATGTATCTGGCAAAACTCATCAAACCGCTGGGCATCAAGACCACCCGGCTGGCCTACGGCCTGCCGGTGGGGTCCAGCCTGGAATATGCCGACGAGACCACCCTCTACAAGGCCCTCAGCGGCAGGGGAGAGCTGTAAAAAAGCCTCCCGCCCCGGTGTTCGAACCAAGGCAAAGGAGAAACCGCAAATGCCCGAACAAGTGAAAACCAAAACCATTGCCCTGAACCGGCAGGCCCGGCACGAGTACTTCGTGGTGGAAAGCCTGGAGACCGGCATCGAACTGGTGGGCACCGAAGTGAAGAGCCTGCGCATGGGCCAGGTGAACCTGAAGGACTCCTGGTGCGACGTGGAGGACGGCCAGCTCTATGTGCGGGGCATGCACATCAGCCCCTATGAGAAGGGCAACATCTTCAACCGTGACCCTCTGCGGGCCCGCAGGCTGCTGGCCCACAAGAACGAGATACGCAAGCTGGCCCAGGAAGTGAAGCTGCAGGGCTACACGCTGGTGCCGCTGGCGCTCTATTTCAAGCACGGCAGAGTGAAGCTGGAGCTGGGCCTGTGCAAGGGCAAAAAGCTCTATGACAAGCGGGAGACCGCCGCAAAGCGGGCCGCCCAGCGGGACATCGACCGCGCCATGAAAGAGCGCGGCCGCTGAAAAACAAAACAGAAAAAGGCCTCCGGGTGCATCACCCGGAGGCCTTTTTTGACGTTTGTCAGGACAGTTCGAACTGCCCGGTATAAAGCTGGTAGTAGCGGCCCTTCTGCGCAAGCAGGTCGTCGTGGTCGCCCCGCTCGATGATGCGCCCGTGCTCCAGCACCATGATGGCGTTGGAGTTGCGCACGGTGGAAAGCCGGTGGGCGATGACGAAGACGGTGCGGCCTGCCATCAGTTTGTCCATGCCCTTTTCGATGAGCTTTTCGGTGCGGGTGTCGATGGAGGAGGTGGCCTCGTCCAAGATCAGCACCGGCGGGTCCGCAACGGCGGCCCGGGCAATGGCCAGCAGCTGGCGCTGGCCCTGGCTCAGGTTGGCGCCGTCGGCGGTGAGCACCGTGTCATAGCCTTGGGGCAGGTGACGGATGAAGAAGTCGGCATTGGCCAGTTTTGCCGCCGCCACGATCTCCTCATCGGTGGCATCCAGCCGGCCGTAGCGGATGTTCTCCTTCACCGTGCCGGTGAAGAGGTGGGTGTCCTGCAGCACCATGCCCAAGCTGCGGCGCAGGTCGTCCTTCTTTATCTTGGTGATGTTGATGCCGTCGTAGCGGATCTTGCCGTCCGGCACCTCGTAGAAGCGGTTGATGAGGTTGGTGATGGTGGTCTTGCCCGCGCCGGTGGAGCCCACGAAGGCGATCTTCTGGCCGGGCCGGGCGTAAAGGCTCAGGTCGTGGAGCACGATCTTCTCCGGGTCATAGCCGAAGTCCACATGCTCGAATGTCACGTCGCCCCGCACCGGCACATACTCCAGCCGCCCGTCGTGGTGGGGCCATTTCCAGGCCCACTGGCCGGTGCGCTTTTCGCTCTCGGTGATGGTGCCGTCCTCGCCGATGACCGCGTTCACCAGGGTCACATAGCCCTCGTCCAGTTCCGGCGTCTCGTCGATGGCGGCGAAGATGCGCTCCGCGCCCGCCAGCGCCGCCAGGATGGCGTTGAACTGCATGCTGATCTGGGTCACCGGCTGGCTGAAGGAGCGGGTGTACTGCAAAAAGCTGCCGATGGTGCCCAGGTCCATCCGCCCGGCAATGGCCAGCGCCGCGCCCACGGCGGCGGTGAGAGCGTAGTTCACATAGGAGAGGTTGCCCATCAGGGGCATGATGATGTTGGCGTAGGTGTTGGCCTGGGTGGCGGCCTGACGCAGGTCCTCGTTCAGTTGGGCAAAGTGCTCGTTCACCGCGTCCTCGTGGCAGAACACCTTGACCACCTTCTGGCCCTCGATCATCTCTTCGATGTAGCCGTTGGCCGCGCCCAGCGCCCGCTGCTGGGCCATGAAGCCGCTGGCCGAGCGCTTGCCCACCACCGCGATCATCTTGATCATCACAATGAGCATCAGCACGATGAGCAGGGTCAGCAGGGGGCTGAGCACCAGCATCATGATGAAGGTGGAGACCAGCGTCACGGCGCTGGTCACCAGCTGGATGAGGCCCTGGGCCAGCGCCTGGCGCAGGGTGTCCACGTCGTTGGTGAACAGGCTCATGATGTCGCCGTGGGTGCGGCTGTCAAAGTAGCGGATGGGCAGGTCCTGCAGCTTGTTGAACAGGTCCCGCCGGATGCCGTTCAGCGCCCGGTTGGAGACGCGGGTCATCACCATCTGCTGGATGAAGGTGCACAGCGCGCCGACGAGATACACCACCGCGGTGAGCGCCAGCATGCCGATGAGGGGCGCGAGTGTGGTGGAATTGAGGGGCTGGCCGATGAGCGGCAGAATGCCCTCGTTGATGATGGGCTTGAGCATATAGGTGCCGAACACGCCCGCGCCCGCGCTGACGGCGATGCACAGCAGCACGCACAGCATCAGCCACTTCTGGCGCAGCATGTAGCCCAGCACCCGCGCAAAGGTGCGCCGCGCGTTTTTGGGCCGCTCAAAGCCGCCCCGGCGTCCGCCGCCGGGCCCGCCCGGAATACGTCCTGCCATTTATTCCACCCCCTTCTGCTGCGAGGTGTAGACCTCGCGGTAAATTTCGCTGCGTTCCATCAGTTCGTCGTGGGTGCCCATGTCGGCGATCTTGCCGTCGTTCAGCACCACGATCTTGTCAGCGTCGCACACGCTGGCCACACGCTGGGCAATGATGATCTTGGTGGAGTCCTTCAGGTGGGTGCGCAGCGCCTCGCGGATGGCCGCGTCGGTGGCGGTGTCCACCGCGCTGGTGGAGTCGTCCAAAATCAGAATTTTCGGTTTCGCCAGCAGCGCCCGGGCGATGCACAGACGTTGCTTCTGCCCGCCGGACACGTTCACGCCGCCCTGCCCCAGGTCGGTGTCGTACCCCTTGGGGAAGGAGGTGATGAAGTCGTGGGCGCTGGCCGCCTTGCAGGCTTCCACCAGCTCCTCGTCGGTGGCATTCGCGTCGCCCCAGCGCAGGTTCTCCCGAATGGTGCCGCTGAACAGCACGTTCTTCTGCAGCACCATGGCCACGCCGTGGCGCAGCACGTCCAGGTTGTAGTCCTTCACCGGGTGGCCGCCCACGGAGAGCTGGCCGCCGGTGATGTCGTAAAGGCGGGGGATGAGCTGCACCAGCGAGGTCTTGGCGCTGCCGGTGCCGCCCAGGATGCCCACTGTCTCGCCCGAGCGGATGGACAGGCAGATGTCGCTGAGCACGTCCTCGCCGGCGGTCTTGGCATACTTGAAGTTCACATGGTCGAACTCCACGCTGCCGTCCTCCAGCTGGGGTCCTTCGCCCTCGGGTGCGCCCACGATTTCGGGCTGTTCGTCCAGAACCTCCACGATGCGCTGGATGGAGGCCCGGCTGATGACCAGCTGGGTGAAGGCCATACCGATCATCATCAGGCTCATCAGAATTTGAGTGACATAGCTGATGAAGCTCATCAATTCGCCGCTGAGCATCATGCCGCCGATGATGAGCTGGCCGCCGAACCAGAGGATGGCGATGATGCAGCTGTACACCGTGACCTGCATGATGGGCATCAGGGTGATGACGATGCTCTCCGCCTTGATGGACTGGTCCATCAGGCCGTCGTTGGCTTCCCTGAACTTCTGCTTTTCGTACTCCGAGCGCACGAAGGCCTTCACCACCCGGATGGCGATGAGGTTCTCCTGCACGCTGGCGTTCAGCCGGTCATAGCTGGCCAGCATGGCGATGAACTTGGGATAGGCCAGCCGGACGACGCACACAAGGGCGCAGGCCAGCACGGGAATGGCCACGAGGAACACCGTCACCAGCTCGCTGTTGATGGAAAAGGCCATGAAGGTGGCGCTGATGAGCATCACCGGTGCGCGCACCAGCATGCGGATGCACATCTGGTAGGCGTTCTGGGTGTTGGTCACGTCGGTGGTCAGACGGGTCACAAGGCTGGCAGTGCTGAATTTGTCCACATTGGAAAAGCTGAAATTCTGCACATTGCGAAAAGCCGCCAGCCGCAGCTCGCTGCCGAAGCCCATGGCGGCCACGGCGGAAAAACGGCTGCTGGCCCCGCCCATGACCATGCCCGCCAGGGCCATCAGGATCATCAGCAGCCCCAGCTTTGCCACATAGGCAAGGTCGCGGTTCGCGATGCCCACATCCACGATGCGGCTCATCAGCAGCGGAATGGTGATCTCCAGCAGCACTTCGGCGGTCACGCACAAAGGCGCAAGGATGGACTCCTTCTTATAGGGGCCCGCATACTTTAAAAGGGTCTTTATCAAGGGTGTTCTCTCTCCTCTCCGTTCGATTTTGCGGGGCGGTCTGCCGCCTCTGCAAGGCTGAGGGCCGTTCTGCCCCGGTACTCGTCGCCCGCCAGATTCTCCTCCAGCCGGGCCAGCAGGCACACCAGGGTGTCCACTTCGCCGCCGGTGAAATCCCGCAGCATCCGCTCCACCACCTGGTCATAGCAGGCCCGGCCCCGGGCTACCGTGCTGCGGCCCCGCTCGGTCAGTTCGATGCGATTGCGGCGCATGTCCGCCTCGTCCGCCCGCTTTTCCAGCATGCCGGCCTTTTGCAGCCGCTTGATGGAGGTGGCGATGGACGGGCTGGACACCCCCAGATGCTCGGCGATGTCCGTCTGGGTGCAGCCGGGGTTGCGCTCCACATGCAGCAGAACGGGTATCTGCGAGCCCCACACCCCCGTGTCACTCAGCAGGTTGTGCACCCGCAGCCGGTGCAGCAGGGAAATGCGGTTGATGTGCCGCAGCACCTCGATCTGTTTTGGTCCCATCTCTTCACCTCCCCGCGGCTTGGCAAATTAATTAATCGGATAACTGTTAATTGAGCAAGTATTAGTGTATCATGGGATGCTCAAAAGTCAAGACAAAGAAAAGAAACAACAAAAATTTTATGTCTGATTTGTGCAGGATATACAAAAGCGCCCTTCCCTCAAATGAGAGGGAAGGGCGCTTTGCGTTAAGGGTCAGACGTTGAACCGGTCATAGGAGGCGCAGCAGTCCAGGCACAGGTGCTTGCCGTTTGCCACCCGCACCCAGTTGGCGCCGGTCACTTCGCCGCAGTTCTCGCACACGTAGGAGTCGAAAAGCTTGGCCCGCTCGGGTACCGCCAGCGTGGCGGCCTTCACGTCAAACAGTTCCTGGGGCTCGTGGGCCTGGTAGTAAGCGAAGGACTGCTCCCGGGTCATGCCCGCCGGGGCGGGGCGCAGCACCAGCCGCACCGAACGGCCGTTCTTGCGGTTGTAGAAGGAGAAGGCCTGCTTGCCCCGCATGTGGAACAAAAGGTTGCCCTTGCCCACCGTGCAGCTGAGGATGGCCTGGATGGCGTCCACGCCGCAGGCGTCGTTCTCGGTGATGCACACGATCTCCTCGTCCTTGGAGCACACGCCGTCCACCATTTCGATGCCCAGCAGTTCGATGGCGTAAAGCGCCGCCTTGTAGCCGATGGTCAGCCCGCCACACACATGGCCGTGAAAGTCCGCGGCCTTCTGCCAAAGCTGTTTGTTTTCGTCCATTGGTTTTCCCTCCCGTATTTATTCGTTCACCAGCACGATGTGCCGTCCGTTCACCACCACGGGCTCGGCGTCCACACCGTAAACCTCCCGCAGAGCGGTCTTGTCCAGCACTTCCAGCCCGCCGCAGCGGTAGACCTGCCCATCCCGCATCAGCAAAAAGCGGTCGCAGAAGCGCAGCGCCAGCGTCAGGTCGTGGATGACCACCACGGCGGTCAATCCTTCGGTGCGGCACAATTCGCCCACGATCTTCAGCACCTGATACTGGTTGCGGATGTCCAGCGCGCTGGTGGGCTCGTCCAGCAGCAGAAGGCGGGGCTGCTGGGCCAGCGCCCGGGCCAGCATCACCTTCTGCCGCTCGCCGCCGGAAAGCTGATTCAAAAACCGGCCCCGCATGTCCATCAGGCCAAGCCGCGCCATGGCGGCATGGACGATGTCGTGGTCCTCGCGGGAAAAACTCCATCCCATGTAGGGCCGCCGCCCCAGCATCACCATGTCGTGCACCGTCATCTGGGTGGAGGCCACCGTCTGGGCAACAAAGGCCACCCGCTGGGCCACCTGCCGGTGGGGCATGGTCAGCAGGTCCTCACCGTCCAGCAGAAGGCTGCCGGCGTCCGGCTTCAGGATGCCGTTCATGCACTTGAGCAGGGTGCTTTTGCCCGCGCCGTTGTTGCCCAGAATGGCGAGAAAATGTCCGTCTTCCGCCTGAAAGTCCACGTTCTGCAGAACGACGGGGCAGTTTTTGTAATGAAAACAGATGCCTTTCGCTTCGATCATGGCTGCCGCCCTCCCCGGAACAAAAGATAGAGAAACAGCGGCCCGCCCAAAAAGGAGGTGATGGCGCCGATGGGCAGAATGACCGGGGCGATGGCGGTGCGGGCGAACAGATCGCCCAGCAGCAGCAGCGAAGCCCCCGCCAGCAGCGAGCCGGGGATGAGGTAAACGTGGTTGTTGCCCACCACGAGGCGCACCGCGTGGGGGGCCACCAGCCCGATGAAGCTGATGAGGCCGATCTGCGAAACGATGACCGAGCTGGTCAGGCAGCACAGCAGCATGCTCACCAGTGTGAGGCCGCGCACATTGATGCCCAGGCTCACCGCCATTTCCGCGCCGCCCAGCAGGGCGTTGTAGTCCCACCGGTGGAACACGCAGTAGAGGATGAGCGCCAGCACCACCAGACTTGTCAGCCGCAGATCGCTCATGTCGGTGCTGCCCAGGTCGCCGAAGGTCCAGAACACCAGGGTGGCCAGTTCCACTTCACTGGCAAAATACTGGATGAGGGTGGTGGCGCCGGTGAGCATGGAACTGATGGCCACGCCCGCCAGCACGATGCCCTCGGGGCTGATCTGCCGAAAGCGGGAAAGCCCCAGGATGAGCGCCGCCACCGCCAGCGAGCCGGCGAAGGAGCACAGGGTGACGCCCATGCCGCTTTTGCCCGCAAGGCCCAGCACCACGATGGCGAAGGCCGCGCCGAAGGTGGCCCCCTGGGAAACGCCCAGGGTGGAGGCGGAAGCCAGCGGGTTGTTCAGGATAGCCTGCAGGATGCACCCGGCCAGCCCCAGCCCCGCGCCGCCCAGAATGGCGGTGCAGATGCGGGGCAGGCGGTTGGCCTGTACCACCAGATTTATTTTTTCGTCCTGCGCAAGGCCGAACACGCCCCGCACCAGTTCCGCCAGGGGCGTGTTGTAGGACCCGGCCCGCAGTGAGAGCAGCGCCGCGGCCACCAGCACAACGGCCAGCAGCGCCAGAAAACACAGGCTTTTTACCTGGTTGCGGTGATATGCGGCGTCCCGAACGTCATTCGCCGAGGACAATGGGGCGGAATTCATAGCCGGCCTCCTTCAGGTCGTTGTAGGGGTTTTCACCCAGCAGGGTGGTGAAAATTTCGCCCGCCTTCTCCACCGGGTCCACGTCCGCGAACTGCTCGGGGTAGATGACGCTGCCCGCGTAGTAGGCGTCCGCCAGGGCGGTGTCCAGGTTGGAGGCGTAGGAGCGGAAGGAGATCTGAGAATAGACCTTGCCGTTCTTCACAGCGGAAAGGGCGTTGTAGAAATCGGGGTTCTTGGCGTAGTCCTCATTGATGAGGTCCATGCCGTTGAAGTCCAGGAAGATGACGTCCGGGTCCCAGGCCAGCACCTGCTCCGGGTCGATGTCAAAGGCGCCAGACTGGCCGGTGGTGTCCGCCAGATTGTTGGCGTTCAAAAGCTCGAAGGGGCCGTAGTGGGCCTCGGTGCCCTCAAAGCCGTGCACCCCCTTGAAGGAGACGCCCGCCACATACACCGAGGGCCGCTCGCTTTCGGGAACAGAAGCGGTGCGGGCGGCCAGGTCATCCTTCACGCCGTCCAGATAGGCGGTCAGCTCCTCGGCCCGCTCTTTCAGTCCGAACAGTTCGCCCAGCACCCGCAGCGTCTCATAGGCCTTTTCATCCAGCGTGGTGTCGCTGCCGGGCATCACCACCACAGGGATGCCGGTGCGCGCCGCCAGCTCGTCCGCGTCCGCCGAGGCGTACTCGCTCATCACGATGACCTGCGGGTCCACGGTGATGATCTCCTCCGCGTTGGGCGAGCCGTTGGTGCCGATGACCGGCAGGTCCTTGAACCGTTCGCCGTTCACATAGCTGTAAAGACGGGTCAGATCGGGCTGGTTTTCATAGTCTTCCACGCCCACCACCCGGTCGGCCGCGCCCATGTAGCAGGTGTAGCGCAGTGCGCCCACGCCGACGCAGACGACACTCTCCACCGTTTCGGGGACCTCCACCTGCCGCCAGGCGCCGTCGGTGATGAGCCGGGTGCCGCTCGCCTGAGACGGGGCGGAGGAGGTGGGCCGGGCGGAGGCGGGCGCGTCAGCGCAGGCCGCGAGGGAGAGGCTCAAAGCAAGAGCCAGCGCAAGGGCGGAACATTTTTTCAGCAGTTTCAAAGCAGTATCCCTTTCTTGCCGCAAACGGGCAGACAAAATAAAAAGGCGTATGCCTCCCCGCAGGGGAGGTCATACGCCTTCATCAGCATATGAAAATCGGACAAAATATGATCGCCTGGGAACAGAGCGCTTCTGCGCCGGGCCGCCGGCTTCCTGCCGGGGCCAAAAATCATCTTTATAAGTTTACTATATTCAGGGCGGCGTGTCAATCCTTTCCATCGGTACGGCCGGGCAGACGGCGGCTGGCGATCTCGAAGTTCAGCCAGTTGCCGTGATGGTAGTACCAGAAAAAGAAGACGGAACTCAGCGCCCAGGTGAGGGGATAGACCCAGTAGACCATCTGGATGCTGTGGGTCAGCGGCACGGTGACGGTGAGAAAGGCCACACGGATGACGCACCAGCAGACCATCATGGTGAACATGGGCACGATGGCTTTGCCCGCGCCCCGCAGCACCGCCGCGATGGAGTGGGAATAGGCCAGCAGGCAGTAGAACAAAGCGGCGGTGCGGGCCTTGTCGGTGCCGAACTTCACCACCTCCGGGGTCGCGTCAAAGGCAGCGATGAGCTGGGGCGCGAACAGGAAGATGACCATGCCGATGGCCTCCGCCAGCAGCACGGCGGCAAGCACCCCGAAGCGCACGCCCTTGCGGGTGCGTTCATACTCGCGGCCGCCCAGGTTCTGGCCCACAAAGGTGGTCAGGGCCATGGTGAAGCTGTTGATGGGCAGAAACCCGAAACCCTCCACCTTGGCGTAAGCGCCATAGCCCGCCATGGCCATCTCGCCGAAGGAGTTCACGTTGGACTGCACCAGCACGTTGGCGAAGGCGATGATGGAGTTCTGCACGCCGGAGGGCAGGCCCAGGCGGATGATCTCCCGCAGGAGAAAGGGGTCAAACCCCAGCTTGCGCAGCGAAAGGCGGTAGCACTCTTTGCTGCCCATCAGGTGCACAAGACACAAAAATGCGCTTACTGCCTGGGAAATGACGGTGGCAAAGGCCGCGCCGCCCACGCCGGTGTGCACGAACTCGATGAACACCACGTCCAGCACCAGGTTGACCACCGAGGAGACCATCAGATAGTAGAGAGGGTGGCGGCTGTCGCCAACCGCCTGCAGGATGCCCACAAAAATGTTGTACATCACAAAGAACAGCGACCCGGCAAAGTAGATGCGCAGGTAGGTGATGGACTGAGGCAGCACGCTCTCGGGCGTGTCCATCCAGATGAGGATCTGAGGGCTGAGCAGCACGCCCAGCGCGGTCATGGCAACGCCCGCCACAAGACCGAAGGCCACCGTGGTGTGCACTGCCCGCTGCACGCCCTCGTTGTCCTCGGCGCCGAACAATCGGGCAACCACCACGCCCGCACCGCCGGCGATGCCGCTCAAAAACCCGATGAGCATGAAGATGAGGCTGCCGGAGCTGCTCACCGCCGCCAGGGCGCTGCTGCCGAGAAAGTTTCCCACGATGAGCGAGTCCACCGTGTTGTAAAGCTGCTGGAACAGGTTGCCCAAAAACAGCGGCAGCGCAAAAAAGGTCAGCCGCTTCCAGATGGTGCCGCTGGTCATCGGCTCCACGGCTTTTGTCATTCCATCCACCTTCTGTTTTACAAAATCAACTCTTTCTATTATAGAAGGATGGAACACCGGGCGCAAGAGGGGGCAGGAATACAAAAACTCCCCCGCGCGGGAGGCGGGGGAGAAGAAAATTCAGCCAACAGAGAACTCAATGCCTTCGGCCAGAGCATTCAACTGCTGTGCGCTCAAAGCGCCGTCGACAAAGGCAAACTCCACAAAATAAGGCAGCACCTGCCAGTCGTAGGCCAGCACACAGTCGCGGCTGCTCCAGGGGTCGGTGACCGCCGCGTCGGTGGTGCCCAGTTCCTGCCAGACATACCGGGCGGTGGCCACAGCGCCGGTGTCAGAGCTTTGCACCACGTGATAATCCTCAAAGCCCGCGTGGTTGGAGAGGGCCATGTTGGCAAATATCTGCATGGGCACACTGTCGGCGGCAGTGTCCACCGTTGCAAGCGTGGGCTCGTCCGTAGCCCCAAGACCGCACAGATGGATCGCACCCACCTGCTGGCCGTTTTGCAGCAGGTCGAGAACGGGGATGCCTGCCTCATCGATGGTCGCGTCGCCCTGCACAGTAAAGCCAGCGGGCAGGACCATGGAAACCAGAGCCTTGCTTCCGTCGCTGAAGGTATAAAGCGCCTTCGTCGCGCCGCCTTCCTCGTATACCGTTGCCATCGGCTCGGAATAGCCTGCCGGCTCATCGAAAGTGAAGGGAGCGTTCAGTTCCAGGCTTCCCCGGGCGTAGATGCTTTGCGTGTTTTCGCCTTCGTCGGTCATGAAAAAGATGTTCAGAGAAACGCTGGTCAGCTTTTCCATATCGCCGGTGAATTTTCCAACCACATTGCCGCCGCCGTATTTCATGTCATCGGGGGTCAGTTCAAAAGAATCTGTGGAAAAAGTGCCCACGCCTTCGGAATAGACGGCGTTCAGGGTAAGGTAAAGCCCGGTCTTGCCATCCTCAGAAACAGGGACGGGGCCCGGCATCTCGATGGAATAGTTGCCTCGAGAAGTCATCGTAAAACTGGCCAGCGTATCGGCGATGAACTCGTCGGCAACCTCCGGGGTCAGCGCCGGGGCGCTCTGGGCATAGATAAGCGCGTCGATGAGCCGGAGAAGCGAAATGAACTGTTCTTCCTGGGGGCCGTCGGGGTAATCGGCATAGAGATACATTCCCAGGTCGGTGTAGGCCTCATCATAGGGGATGGAGTATCGCTCGCCCGGCGTCCAGTCTGCATCCTCCAAAAAGTGCAGGCTCTGGCTGAACCCGTCGTCATACTCCGCCCGCCCGGAGATTTGTATCGTAAGTTGCGCGCCTTCCGGCACTTCTTCGGGCAAGGTGAAGAAAAGCTGACCATCTTCCAGTTCCACGGTATTGGCCAGTGCGTCAGCATACTCCTCCAGAGGGCTCAGCCCAGAGACGGCCTCTTCGGTGTCGCTCGCCTGCCACTGATTATAAAGGTAGGCGCAGAACTCCTCGTCCGTCACCTGCCACAGCCGCCCATCATATTCCGTGCGCACCTGGCTGCCGTCGTCCCTGTAGCCGTTGAAGGTGAGGGTGGTGCCGTCCTCCAGTTCCGCCACCAGGGCGTACAGCGGGGTAAAACCCTCCTCATTGGTGCGGGAAAGCCCGCGCAACCCTTCCAGGCGGCTGGTCAGCTCGTCCAGCTGGCTGGCATTCAGCTCCCGTTCGCTGGGTTCGGCATAGTCCCAAACGGTGGCGGAAACAATGGCGTTTTCGGAAAAATCATAGCGGGGAGTGAGCGGGTCGGTGAGGAAGACCACCGCCACCACGGCGCAGAGCACCAGCGCCCCCGCCACGGCCCAGAAGGCCGGCTTTTTATAGTGGAGCGCCGCCTTCACACGCGCTTTGACGCCCACTTCGCCGAAGGCCAGCGGGCACGCGCCCAGCGCCCGGCGGCCGGTGCTGCATTCCAGCAGAGCCTGGGAGTAGTCCGCCCGCTGGCCGGGGCCCATGCCCCGCACCACCCGCTCGTCGCAGGCAAGCTCGATGTCCCGGCAGAACAGGATGTAGGCCGCCCACAAAAGGGGATTGAACCAATAGACCGTCAACAGAACAAATCCCAGAGGCTTCCACCAGTGGTCTCGGCGGGCGATGTGCGCCTCTTCATGGGCGATGACCGGGTCGCGGGCCTCCGCGGGCAGGGCCGTGGGAAGATAGATGCGGGGGCGGACCAGCCCGAACACAAAGGGGGTGGGCACCCGCCCGCTTTCAAAAATGTTGTCCCGCACCGGCACGGCCTCGGCCACCCGGCAGCGCAGCCGCAGCCAGCTGACAAGGGTGTATAGGCAGAGGGCCAGAACGCCCGCCGCCCATACCAGCGCCAGCAGGGGAATGAGCACCTGCAAGGGGTTCGCGCTGGCGGCGGGCGCGGGGGCAAAGGTCTCGGCCACGATGGGGTTCACCACCCGGTCCACCGCGGCCACACCGCTGTTCAGCGCCGGGGCGCGGGAGAGCATGATATTCTCCGGCACCGTTTCGCCGCTGGGCAGAAGACTCAGCGCGCTTTCCAGCGTGAAGGGGCACACGAGGCGGAACCCCACCAGCCCCCACAGCAGAACGCTGGCCCACTTGGGCCCCCTGCGCAGCAAAAGCCGCAGCACCAGCACCGCCAGCACCAGCCAGGAAGCGGCGATGCTGCGGTTCACAAGTTCAATGAACACATCCGCCATCCATTCAGCCATCGTGCTCTGCCTCCTCCCTGAACCGGTCGATCATTGCCTGCACCTCGTCCACTTCCTTTGCCGAAAGCTTGCGGTGCTTTGTGAAGGCCGCCACAAAGGCGGGCAGCGAGCCCTCAAAGGTCTTTTCCACCAGCTCGTCGATCTCCGCGGCCTGCACCTGATCCTTGCTCACCAGCGAGGTCACGATGGTGTTCTCGTTCTTCAAAACGCCCCGTTCGCTCAGCCGCTTGATGACGGTGTAGGTGGTAGTGGGCTTCCATCCAAGCTGCTCGCGGCACAGCTGCACCAGTTCGCTGCTCTTGATGGGCTCGTGCTCCCACAAAATGAGGCACAAGCGGTATTCACTTTCAAAAACCTTTGGCACTTCCATTGAATCCGCCTCCTTCTCTAATGCGTTAGAGCTTGTCTTTAGTCTAACATGTTAGAGCACATATGTCAACCCTGCTGCGCGGGATGGATTGACGTATCCTGCTGCCGCGTGGCATAATAAACAAAAATGCGGAAGGAAAAGCACTATGACCAAAATACTGTTTGTTTGCCACGGCAGGATTTACCGGACGTGAAAAAACGCCTGTAAATCAAGCACTTCCTGTGTTTCAGCCTCAGTTTTACCAATGATTTACCAATATTTCTGGAGAGCCAGGCTTGCTACCTATCACACCAGAATGAGGAGATCAACAACATGGAAGAACTCAAAAATCATATTTACGATGAACATAATGGTCTGCGGTATACGCTGGTTGGCGACTACTACATCCCCGACTTGGAATTGCCGGAAGAAACCCTGCCTATTGGGATTTGGGGGCGGATGCACAAAGACTATTTGGAGCAGTACCATCCAGCCCAGTATAATGACCTGATTTTGAGTGGCAGACTCTGGACATATCTGGCAGATCTGAATGAACAGGCGCAGAATCGGCTGGGTTGTATCATTGTCCAGATGAAAGAAGCCGAGGGAATCACAGAGGAATTGAAATCCCAGGATCAGATGGAATGGGTCAGGTCGATGAACAGTATCCGCAGCCGTGCAGAGGAAATCATCCTCCGGGAGCTGATCTACAAGGAGGATGCTGTATGAGGATTTTAGAAGAATTGTGGTACGGCAATATTGAGCCGACAGAATACGATACAATCGCCTGCAAGGAATACAAAGAAGTACTCCGTTTGATTACCAGGAACGAGGAAAAACTTCTTGCTACCATGACAGATGAGCAGAAGGAGCTATTTTCCCGGTACACAGATGCTGTTCAGGAATATCAGACTATGGCAGAGTGCCTGCTGTTCCAGAGCAGCTTTAAGCTGGGGGCCAAGATGATGGTTGAGGTGATGGATGACAGATAATCGAATATAAATGGAAGCGCTCATCGGTCAAATGATCGATGAGCGCTTGTTTGTTGTAAAAACGCTATATTGATGATATAATAAATTCAATTAACTGGTAAAGGAGAATTATTGATGGACAATGCCAATACCGCAAATGCAAAGAAAAAAACAGATGAAATCAAGCAGGCTTTCTTGTCCAGTGCCATTTCCGATATTTCGGCCTATATACAGTTAGCTGATACTAAAGTATCTATAATTATGGCTGCTGCTGTCGCTCTCATCGTTGGGCTTTTTGCTTGCTACGAACCTATCGGAAAGCTCATTGCTTCGGTGAAACCTTGTAGTTGGCAAGGGGTGGCTCTTTTGGTTTTGGCTGCATTACTTGCTGTGAGTACCATCAGTGTGTTTGTGTTTGGTATCTTGACAATTCGAAGCCATGTGTCAAAAATTAGCTATAAATCGAAATGGTTCTTGCCTCAATCTACGAAGGAATACTCGTTCGATGCGTATAAGGCAGATGTCCTATCCATGAGCGATGAGGATGTCATCGTAAATATGGCAGCTGAACTTTACAAGTTAAATGATATTAACCGGCAAAAACAAGCCACTAACAAGTGGGCATTACGTTCTTTTTCTGCGTCCTTAATAATTTTTGCGGCTATCGCCGTGTTATTTCTATTATCTGCACTATAAGGAGGGCTACTATGGCCGTTGATATTTCCGCTATTTACCAAAGTACTTTGGAACATTTCAACCAAGCACGCAATAATATTCGGAACACGACAGTAATGTTTGAGCATAGTGCTGCCGCTATTTCAGACGTGATCCCTGGTTTTGAAGCAGATAAACTCGAATTTGGATCATACGACAAGGAAAACTATGCTGTTCTATTTGTGGATATGAGGCGATCTACGATGCGTGCGCAGCAAGTAGGCCCGGAAAAGACATTCCTAACAATGCACGTCTTTCTCACGGCACTATTAGAAGTCGTCAAACACTATCAAGGGAAAGTAATTGATATTATGGGTGACGGGCTAATGGTTTTTTGGGGAGGGAAAGCCGCACGTGAAAAAGATAACATGGTGAAAACACTGGCAGTACAAAATGCTGGTTTATGTGGAAGAGATATGCTCACTGTTCGAGAGGCCGTAATTAATCGTATTATTCAAGAAGAAAATCTTGGTCCGGACATTAGCATCGGAGTGGGCGTTACATTTGATAGTGTAATCGTGACTAAAATTGGAATTGCTGATTCATATGATGTTAAAGCGTTTGGAGATTGCATAAACGTAGCATCTCATTATGCAAACGAAACTGAAAACAAGGTGAAAGTTTCTAAAAAAGTAAAAAACGAATGGCCTTCCAGCAAGGGTGGGAGAATACATTTTACTTCAATAGGGAATGGTGAGGCATTTTATCTGGAGTCAAATCATTAACCGCAGGAGGCCCCATATGAGTGAAGACAAAATCAAGAAAACAGAAGTTGACCTGTTGTCAACGGCTATTAGTAGGATTATTTCGTCCGAAGTGCTTCAAAGTATCATGTCTAATCAATTGCCGTTAACAAATGATCTTACTGACTCAAATAAGATTTACTGTGGCAAAGCATCTATTCTTTTTGTTGATATGCGTGAATCAACAAAACTTCCTGAGAAGTTCAACGCCGATCAACTCGTAAAAATATACAGAAGTTATATTCGAACTGTTGTGCAGGCAATTCGCTATTCTGGTGGAGTTGTGAGAGATTTCATGGGAGACGGAGTCCTTGCTGTATTTATCGATAGTGAGGATGGAAAATCAGAAGATAAAGCCGTTCACGCAGCGAGATATATTACGACTGCGGTTGATAAACTGCTAAATCCAGTCCTGGATCAGGCTGTTAATCATCGGATTTCCTGTGGGGTAGGTATACACACCGGAGAAATCACTTTATCAAAAGTTGGTATGAAAGGAAAAGAGCAGCAGGAGGATGCTGAAAACGAGTTCGGTATTGCTTGGATTGGCAACAGCACAAATCTTGCCTGCAAATTTAGTGGAGCCGTAGGAAATGGAACGATATTTATTAGTGCTTCGACATACTCTGCACTCACGGATATTGATGGTAAACAGGAGTGGAAATATATTGAAATTGCTAAGGGCAACAATATTCTAAAGGGGTATATAGCAAAGCAGTATTACTTACAACTTGACGACGATATTGCGCCCTGTGTTGCAAAAGAGTACAAGCCGGTTTTGAGTTTAGTCGATGAGTTAAAGATGGAATATCAAAAGCAACTTGCCGATCTTACAAAAAAATCCGAGGAGTTAGGAAAAAAAGAGCAATTGCTTTCCGAAAAAGAAAGCCAATTAAATAGAACGACAGTAGAAACAAATAAAAAAGCAAAAGAGCTCATAGCTAAAGAAAAATCACTTAATGTACAGACGTACCGTTTTTATCTTGATGTGTTGGGAAGCGGACATTGTAAAACCGCTTACGTTACCGAAATGGGGCAAGACTTCTGGGAAGAAAATTTGGATGAACTCATTCTTGCTGGAGCGCAGATAGGCAAAGATGAACATGCGGTAAAGCAGGAGATCAGTTATGCAATGGTCGATATTTATCAGAGCTTAAAAAAATACGATAAAGCTTATGATTTTTTAGTGGAGCAAGCTGCAGGGCATCCTTGGTTGCATCTATTTACAGTGCAAGATATAGTTACCAAAGTAGGATATTGCGAGCGATTAAAAACAGCTCTTTATCAACGACTTGGAAAAGACGATTTATCTACTAAACAAAGAGAAGATTTTACAAAAATTAAAGATTGGCTTGTTTTTGAATATAAACAATAATGCAAATAGATTAGGTTTATATAACAGCGAATACGATCATAGTAAAATTCAAAACAAAAAATCTATTAACTGAAAAAGGAGATATGCAGATGCCTTTCAGCTCCGAAATAAAAAATTTCAGATTATCCTGTCTAATGAATCAAACCGAATTCGGCAATGCTCTCGGCGTTTCGTTTACAACTGTGAATCGTTGGGAAAAGGGAAAAGCACGCCCGAATATCAAGGCTATGAAAGCATTAAAACAGTATTGTGAACAAACCAATCGCCTATATGAACCACTTGAAAAGAGTTGGCGTGAGGTCATGATTGAAAAAAATGAAGTATGATTTTCTAAACAATTACGAGCAATCTACAAACATTAAACACACAGCAGCGCCAACTGTCATTATGATAGTTGGCGCTGCTGCTACCTGAGAAGGAAATCAACATAGATCAGTGTGTTAGTAATCTCTTGGGTTCAACTGGCAATCAAAGTTCCGTTGAAATTATCACGAGTTCGTGATATAATTTGATAGACACCTACAAACCAGTAAAAGGCTGGAGGATACTTATGGCAGTTCAATATAATAAGCTATTTAAGATGATGATCGACCGAAAGATGACCAATAATCAGTTAGCTAAGCAGGCGGGGGTCAGTTTGAATATTATTACCCGTTTGAAGCGGGATGAATATATTGCCATGCAGACCATTGAGAAAATCTGTATTGCTCTGGACTGCGGTGTGGATGATATCCTTGAGTTTATCCCGGAATCCCAAGAATGACTACCATAACGACAGAGAGGAGGCGTATCATGCAATTTGAAGAAAAACTGGATGTAATCGAAGAAGATATTGCCCAATACAGCCGTGAACTGCTTGATATCCTTCTGAAAGACAGAACGACAAATGAGAATATTATCTGGGCAACCAGTGACTATACCGCCCACGGGGAGCTTTATGCAGCGACAGAGCAAATCTACGCAAACCTGATTACGGGCGTTTATTCTAAGCTGATTCAGCCTCGTGTAGCAAAGGCACATGAGCAAAAAAACAGCCGCACCAGAGACAAAGCGGAGGTGTTTACCCCTTCCTGGATCTGCAATGCCCAAAATAACTTGGTGGACGAGCATTGGTTTGGTCGGCCTAATGTGTTTAATATCCCGCAAGACAGCACCTGGACGGCAACGGAACGGATTGTGTTTCCTGATGATAAACAACACACATGGAAGCAGTATGTGGATGCACGGAGAATTGAAATTTCCTGCGGTGAGGCCCCCTATCTGGTGAGCCGCTATGATACTGTAACCGGTGAGCCTATCGAACTTCTCTCCCGGATCGGCTTACTGGATCGCAAGCTGCGTGTTGTGACCGAAAATGCCTCCGACGAAAGCGAATGGCTGAAATGGGCGTATCGAGCTTATGAAAGTGTGTACGGTTTTGAGTTCCAAGGTGACAACTTATTGCTTGCACGAGAAAACCTGCTGTATACTTTTATTGACTATATGCGGTATGCACTGAAGCGCACACCTACGCTCAATGAGCTTAAAAAAGTGGCTACCATCATTTCCTGGAATCTGTGGCAGATGGATGGGCTCACCTATGGGCCACCGCTCTGTGATATTCAGGAAGAGATGAACCAGCTTTCTCTGTTTGACTTTATAGAGACAGAAACACTGATTGTGCGAAAGCCTGCACAGTCACGGTGCAAAATCAAAGATTGGCGATCCAAAGTGATCGTGGAATACTACTCTTTGGTGAAGGGGGAACGATAATGGAAACCGTATTTGGAACTGCTTTTGAGTACAAATTGATTTATGTTTTTGCCATCAATGACGAGGCTCATAATGGGCTTTTGAAAATTGGTGATACCACGATTCAGTCAGACGATTCCATTGATGCCCTGTTCCCCAACTGTAAGGCGCTGAATCAGGCGGCGCTGAGCCGGATTAAGCAATACACGAACACAGCGGGTATTTCTGCCCAGCTGCTACATACCGAGTTGGCTGTCCGTCTTGTTAGAGGCAAGGATGGACAGCAGGTGTTGAAAGCTTTCCGGGACCATGATGTACACCGGGTGCTGGAGAACTCCGGCATTCCCAAGAAAAAGCTGAAAAACTCTACCAGCAGAGAATGGTTCGAGGTGGATCTGGCCACCGTCCAGAAGGCTATCGAAGCGGTGAAGAAGTGCCAGCCTAACCTGTCCGGCATGGGGGCAGGTACAGGTTTTACTCCCATTGTGTTCCGCCCGGAACAGGAAGAAGCCATCGAGAAAACGCTGAAACAGTTTAAAACTGGCAGCCGGATGCTCTGGAACGCAAAGATGCGTTTCGGCAAAACCCTTTCTGCCCTTCAGGTGGTTAAGAAGTCTGGCTTTGCCAAGACCATTATTGTTACTCACCGCCCTGTGGTGGACGATGGTTGGTATGAGGATTTTCAGAAGATCTTCTATGATACCAACGATTACACCTACGGCTCCAAGGGTCACGGGGCTGCCATCGAAGATCTGCTGAACAGCGGCAAAAAGTTCGTCTATTTTGCATCTATTCAGGATCTGCGTGGTTCTTCTACTGTTGGAGGCAAATTCGATAAGAACGATGCAGTGTTCTCACTGGACTGGGATCTGGTCATCGTGGATGAGGCCCACGAAGGAACCACCACCGCCCTGGGCGATGATGTCATCAAGAATTTGGTCAAGGAAGGGAACGGCTACGATACCAAGTTCCTTGCCCTATCCGGTACGCCGTTCAATATTCTCAAGGAATTTGGCGATAACATTTACACCTGGGACTATGTGATGGAGCAGCAGCGCAAAGCACAGTGGGACGAGCTGCACTTTGGAGATTCCAATCCCTATGACGAGTTGCCGGAGCTGAAAATCTACACCTACGACCTGGGTAAAATCCTGACCGATAAAAGCTATGTGGAGCTGGAGGACAAGGCGTTCAATTTCCGGGAGTTTTTCCGTGTCTGGACTGGTGATATCAAGCACGACCACAAGGCCATGCCAGCTACTGCACAGGTGGGCGATTTTGTCCACGAAAGCGACGTTTGGAGCTTTTTGAACCTGATTACAAAAGACGACCCGGACAGTCACTATCCTTATGCCAACGAGGAATACCGCAACCTGTTTCGCCATGCCCTATGGATGGTTCCCGGCGTCAAAGAGGCTAAGGCCCTGAGCAAGCTGATGAAGAAGCATCCGGTCTTTGGCTGCGGTGCATTTGATATTGTCAATGTGGCCGGTGACGGTGATGAAGAGGAACGCTCCGAAGATGCGCTTCAGAAAGTGCGGCAAGCCATCAACAGTGCTGGAAACGACGGCTACACCATTACCCTTTCCTGCGGCAAGCTGACCACCGGTGTCACGGTGCCGGAGTGGACGGCTGTGTTTATGCTGGCCGGATCGTTCTCCACTTCTGCCGCCAACTATCTGCAAACCATCTTCCGGGTACAGTCGCCCTGCAACAAAGACGGCAAGATTAAACGCTGTTGCTACGTGTTTGACTTTGCCCCCGACCGCACCTTGAAAATGGTAGCGGAATCTGCGGCCCTGTCTACCAAAGCGGGCAAGGCGAATGAATCTGACCGTCGAATCATGGGAGAGTTTTTGAACTATTGCCCGGTGATTGCAGTGGATGGTACGGTGATGAAAGCCTATGACACCAATCGCCTGCTCCAGCAGCTGAAGCGGGCCTATGCGGAACGGGCCGTACAGAACGGTTTTGATGACACCAATCTATATAACGATGAATTACTGCGCCTGGAAGAACTTGACATCGAGAAGTTCAATAACCTAAAAAAGATTGTCGGCACATCCAAGGCAGCACCTAAGGCCAAAGAAATCGACATCAACGCCCAGGGCTTTACGGATGAAGAATACGAAGAACTGGGCCGGATTGAGAAAAAGCCCAAGCGGGAGCGCACGCCGGATGAAGAAAAGCGTTTGCAGGAGATGAAGGAAAAGCAGAAGCTCAAAAATAATGCGATTTCCATCCTGCGGGGCATTTCCATCCGTATGCCGCTGCTGATTTACGGTGCTGATATTCCCATTGACGAGGATATCACCATGGAAAAGTTGGTGGATATCGTAGACGATTCCTCCTGGGAGGAATTTATGCCCTCCGGCGTCACCAAAGAGTTGTTTAAGGATTTTATCAAATACTATGACCCGGAAATCTTTGTGGCTGCTGGTCGCCGGATTCGCACCACGGTTCTCAGCGCCGATGAGCTTTCCCCCACGGAGCGCGTCAAGAAAATTGCACAACTGTTTGCCTGCTTCAAAAACCCAGATAAGGAAACCGTTCTGACCCCGTGGCGGGTGGTGAATATGCACATGAGCGACTGTCTGGGCGGCTATGACTTTTACGACGAAGCCCACGACCAGATGGTGGACGAACCCCGCTTTGTGGATCGTGGCAAAGTGACCGCCGATACCTTTGCAAACGCAGGTGCCCGTGTGCTGGAAATCAACTCTAAAACGGGTCTGTATCCCTTGTATGTAACATACAGCATTTTCCGCAGCCGGTGCGCCACCTGTTACGAAGAAGAACTGGACGATGCGAAATTGCAGCAGCTTTGGGATGCGACTGTACGGGAAAATGTGTTTGTGATTTGCAAGACAAAGATGGCCAAGCAGATCACCCGGCGCACACTGGTGGGATATCGGGATTGCAGTGTCAATATGCACTGCTTTGATGATTTAATTAGTATGCTGAAAAACAAGCCCCGGCAATTTGTTGACCGGGTTCTGAAGCCCAGCTATTGGAAGCAGGAAGGGATGAAAACCATGAAATTTGATGCCGTAGTAGGCAATCCGCCGTATCAAGTCAATGATGGAGGTGGTATGGGATCAAGTGCCCTCCCAGTTTATAACAGATTTGTTGAGCAGGCAAAAGCACTTGCTCCGCAATATGTTTCAATGATTATTCCTTCACGTTGGTTTTCGGGTGGAAGAGGATTAGATGAGTTTAGAGATAACATGCTGCATGATGATAAATTAAGTGATTTATTTGATTATTGGAATGCTTCTGATTTATTCCCGGGGGTAGAAATCAAAGGTGGGGTATGCTACTTCCTTTGGGATCAAAGTCATAAAGGAAAGTGCAATATTACTTCCCATGAAAGCAAATCTAATACAACTATGTCTATAAGACCACTTCTTGAGACAGGAATGACCACTTTTATTAGAAATAATAGAATCATTTCTATTTTAAGGAAAGTCCAAGCGAAATCTGAACAAAGTTTTTCGAAAATTGTAAGTGCAAACGATCCTTTTGGTTATGATATTCGTGAACAAAACAGTTATAAACGAGTAAAACCCAAATATTGTTTGAAGTATACGATTGGTTCTGTTCCGTTCTACTATAACGGCTGGAGAAAAGAAGGAATTGGATATATACCCAAGGAATCAATTCGAAAGGGATTTGATCTTGTTAATGCAATAAAAATTCTAATTCCTAAAGCATGGGGAAATGGAAATCCTAAAACCGATTGGTTGCATCCATTTATTGCTGAAAAAGAATCCGTTTGTACAGAAACATATTTAGTGGTTGGACCCTTTGAAAATAAAATAGGAGCAGAAAATGCGTTGACATATATGCAAACACGTTTTTTTCACTTAATGGTTTCTATTATGAAAATCACCCAAAATACAATGCAGGCAGCATATTCGTTAGTCCCGATGCAGGACTTTTCCAAACCTTGGACAGATGCCGAGTTGTATGAGAAATATGGACTGACAGACGAAGAAATCGCCTTCATCGAGTCTATGATTAAGCCGATGGAGTGATACAAATAAACAATATGAAAGATGGTGAAAATATGGCAGAAGTTGATCTCCAAAACTTGCTTTTGGATGGATCAAAACTCGAAAAAGACTTTTATTCGTACGAGGCTGATCCCCAGAAAATTCCAGAATTTGAGCACAATGATTTAATTAATGATTGGCTCATAGAGCATGTCCGTCGATTTAATGAAACTGCTGGTTACCTTTTGCGTTCCCTTCAAAAAGTTAGTGATTATGGAAAACTGCTGTCTGAGGGAAAGCGTTTTATTGTTCAACATGGGATATCTGTTGATTTTCTAAAAGAACACAGAGTTGCTTGTAGAGATGCTTGCATCAATATTGACATTTACATTGAAGTAATCAAATCGTTTTGCCGATATTATTTCTTCATGGACAAAGAGGCTACTGACGATGGCAAGAAATGGGACCAAGCAATGCGCCAATACCAAAACATTGGTGGTTGGAAAAGCATAGAGAGCTTTCTAACCCAATGTCAGAAACTGTATCAGCTGCCTGATACAAAATTTATAATTAAAATCCGTAACGACGAAGTTCACAATGAATCGCCCTTAGAGCTGATAAAATATCATTTTGAGGGAAATGTCTTGCAACCACATCCCGATGAATATGTAATATCAAACGAAACACTGCACAACAAAATTACAAATACCGTTGGGGAACTTATCGCAACAACACAAGCACTTCAACATGTATTGGAAACCATTTCACCTTATTCGATTTATCAATATTTGCAACCACAGGATGGGCAGTTGAAGCACATCATTAAAATGTCGGAGCGATATAAAAGAGAAAGAACGTATTTTTCAAAGCATGTCCTAATAAACCCAAGGCAATAACGAATACACCTGTTCGTTACAGAAAAGACCGTTACCCACACAAGGGCAACGGTCTTTTTGACTATCTGCGCTTTTTCTTCTTTGTCCCATGGTATGCCTGTGGCCGTGCCTTCCCCTCATATTGTTGGGATTTTTCAGTAGCTTAGATAGGCTCAGTATCCGCATAAACGCCGAGAAATCCTCGGACGCAATCTTGTCAAACGGAATCTGCATTTGGTCGCAAAACTCGTGGATTACCCGTTCCTCATTGCTGCCCAGCTGCATGGCACGGTCAAACTTTTCCTTGACCTCTGTGAAAGATGGCTGCGGATCAGCGGTGGTGCGGTCGGTGACATGGGCCTGACGAATATCCTGAACGATACTGTCCAGATCATCATGAATCGTGTGGCTGAAGAAGTCGCTCTCCTGCACCTGTCCCAGCTCCAGCGTGCGGACATAAAGGTCGTTATCCCCCGGCGCATGGCTGCGGATCACTTCCTGCCGGGTGGCCTCCAGCACCAGATTCATCTGGGCGATCCGCATATCAGCGATCCGGTCAACGAAAATCTCAATATCCGTCATCAGCCGCTGGAAGTTCTCGTGGGTGGCAATCTCACACAGCAGCCGGTTGTTGATTTTCCCGCTGCTCAATAATGTAACCATATCATCACTCAAATGCAGGGCCTGAAGCTCTGTGTTTGGGTGATTTTTATTTTCCGATAACCCCATCAGGTAGTCGGTGGATACCCCGTAAAATTCCGCCAGTGTAGCGATGGCAAACGGGCTGATGTCCTTATAATCGTCGCTCTCATATTTGCTGAGAGCAGATTTGGAAAGCCCGGTCTGTTCGGCCAACTGCTCCAGGGTCAAGTGCTTGTCCACCACTCGCAAGTCCTTCAAACGCTCCGGGATAGACAGCTTCGTGTGCATCCACATTCCCCCCTCTCATCAGGAAAATCCTGCCGTTTTTAACCATTATACCATGATTCCATAAGCGTGGAAATATGCTGATTTCAAGCGTTTTTCCATCGTTTTGGACATACGGGAGAGGGCCTGTTTTTTCGGTAAAATGAGTTTTGTCAGGAGGCACAGAACCTTGAAAACTGAATGACCGGCTGCAAGGGGTATGACCTCCGAGGAAGTGACGCCATGACAGGAGCGCACCAAGGAGGACAATACGCTGGGAAAAATCCGGGCAGGAGCGATTGCAGACAAACCGGCAACTAACACATGGAAAATAAACTTTTAGGAGGCTGATTTTATGAAATTGAGTATCCGGGAAAAGAAAGTGCTGTATGCCTTTGCCTGCCCCAACCACCACAACACGGTGACACGGTTGAAATGGCTGACCGCCCTGACTGTTGACCCGCAGGCTAAGCACCAGATGCTGGAGCTGGCCCGGAAGATGGAAACGGAGATGGCAGAAAGCTGGTACACCGGTTTTTATCACCAGCTCCGTGCGGAGATGGACGAGTATTACAGTGCCAAGCGCCGCCTGCGTTTGGTAAAGGAGAACGCCGAGTATGAGGAGGATCTGTATGACGAAGCTGTCTAAATATGAGAAAGAAACCATCATCAATTGGAACGAAGCAGAGGACACCGCCAGTATCTACACCTTCAACGCCGATCTAAAGCGCAGGCTGGCCGAGTTTAGCCGCAAGTATCCCCAGCTGTGCCGGTTGGAGCGCAGCACCACTGAGGGCAGCGTGACCTATGTGATGGACAAGTCCCGCCTGTCTATCCGTCTGGTACCGCCGTACAGCGAGGAGCGGTTGGCGGCTGCCAGAGAATACGCCAAACAGCACGGATTTCAGGTCTTGCAGACGGACAAGAAGAGCGCCTGAAATCGGGGCAATTCACAGGAAAATGGCGAGTTTACACCCGGTATTTTTGCGGTGAATTGGTATCGTGATACCCCACCATTCCTCTGTCGAGAAATGCGACAAAAGGAGCATTCAGAGCCGGAGGAGCTGACAGAAACCGTACAAGTAGTGGAAGTCAGCTTCTCAGGGCAGGAGTACAGAGGGCGGCAAGCCCTTTGTGCTGGGTACAGGGGTGCAGCGCCCTGTTGGGGTCAAGGGGCAACACCCATTGGCGGGTTGAGGGCAGCCAGCCCCATCAGGTCAAGGGTGAAACGCCTTGCCCAGGGAGAGTTGATGCTTTGCGTCAATTCGTACTGGGTATTACCTGACGCAGAAATCCGCAGGTTTGGCGGCTTTGCCGCTGCTCCCCTTCGGGGAAAATCAACAGAGATTGGAGGGATGGAAATTGAAACTGACACGGCACAATGGACGCTCCGGCAAGCATGGCACCTATAATCCCCGGCACAATGACCGCCGGTTTGATGTGGAAAACAGTGAACACATTGATGCCCAGCGAGCCAGAAAAAATGTGTACTGGGACTGCTACCGTGGATTCACTACCCCGGAATTTCGGGAAAATCCGGAACAGCCGGATTTCAGCTTTGAAGAAATTGAGCGGATGTATTACTACGAGCATTATTCCGACCATGTGGATGCCCAGAATACCCGGAACGAGAATACCCGGCACACCGAGCGCAACCGTACGGTGGAAGACCTTTTGAAAAATAACAAGACCTGTCCAGAGGAAAGTATCTACCAGATTGGCACCATGGAAGAATCCGTTCCACCGGGTACTCTGGCACTCATTGTCAGCGAATTTTACGAGGAGTTTGAACGGCGCTTTGGTTCTCATATCCACATTCTGGACTGGGCGCTGCATCTGGATGAGGGTACGCCCCACATCCATGAACGCCATGTGTTTGACTGTAAAAACCGGTATGGGGAGTTGTGTCCCCAGCAGGAAAAGGCGCTGGAGGAACTGGGGTTTGAATTGCCTGATCCGAGTAAGCCCAAGGGTAAACACAACAACCGCAAGCAGACCTTTGATGCAGTATGCCGGACGATGCTCTTTGACATCAGCCGCAAACATGGGGTGCATCTGGAGCAGGAGCCGTCCTATGGTGGGCGGGCGTATCTGGAGAAGCAGGACTACATTCTGATGAAGCAAAAGGAGCAGCTGGCCGTCCAGGAACAGAAGCTGGAGGAGCTGACCCTGAAAATTGAGGATGTAGAAACACTGGTGGAGGAAGTTTCGGATATTGCCTATGATAAGGCGGTGGAAGTTGTCACTGACACCGTTCGGCAGGAGACCCACAAGGAGGATCTCCGGTTGGTGGAAGAAACGAAAAACTGGGTTCTCTCGCCGGAACGGAAAGCTCCGCAAAAAGAGCGTGAGTATGCCGCCGCCCGATTGGATGGGGTCATCTCCAAAATCAAAAACGCCATGCAGTCAGCCCTGACAAAAATCCAGAAGAAGCTGATGCAGCCGGAGGTCAAGCAGGCTGGTAAACAGCAGATTCAGGAAAAGGCCAAGGAATCTATTCTTGCTTTCCTGAAAAAAGCCAAGCAGGATAGCGCGCAGAGAGAATCCAACCGGAAAAAGCAGCATGAAAAACAGGATATTGAGCTTTAAGGCATCTGATTTTGCAAACAAATCAGGTGCCTTTCCCTTGAGGAGGTGAGAAACATTGAACAGCGAATCGCAGAGTTTAGTGCCTGCTACCCGGCAGGCTGAAAGTGATAAATTGACCGTTGATGAAGTGCGGGAAAGTCTTTCCACGACAGAAAAAGGACAACCGGCCAACACCATTGGAAATTGCCGTACGGTGTTTTGCGAAGATCCTCTTTTGCGGGGCGCAATCCGGCTGAATCTGCTGACCGACCGTGTGGACATTGTGCGGGATCTGGGCTGGCGCAGAAGCACCAGCGCCTTGACCGATACCGACGTCAAATATCTGCTCCTTTACTTTGAGCAGAACTACGGTTTGACCAGTGAAAAGAAGCTGATGGCGGCACTCTCTATCGTAGCAAACGAAAACTGCTATCACCCTATCCAGGATGTGCTGAATGGTCTGGTGTGGGACGGCATACCCCGGATACGTTCCTGCCTGTATCATTTTCTGGGGGCAGACGAGAACGACTATGTGGAAGAAATGCTCAAGCACTTCCTGCTGGGAGCTATCCGCCGGGTATTCCATCCCGGTTCCAAGTATGAGGAACTGCTCTGTCTGGTGGGCGGCCAGGGAGCTGGTAAGTCCACCTTCTTTCGCTTCCTGGCGATACAGGATGAGTGGTTCTCTGATGACCTGAAAAAGCTGGATGATGACAAGGTGTTTGCCAAGCTGCAAGGTCACTGGATCATCGAGATGTCGGAGATGCTGGCCACCAGCAATGCCAAGAGCATCGAGGAGATTCGCTCCTTTATCAGCCGCCAAAAGGAAACCTACCGTACCCCCTATGAGACCCAGCCCAAAGATCGTCTGCGGCAGTGTGTATTCGGTGGTTCCTCCAACACGCTGGATTTCCTCCCCCTTGACCGGGCTGGAAACCGCCGGTTCCTGCCGGTGATGATTTACCCAGAGAAAGCGGAGGTTCACATTCTGGAGGACGAAGCCGCTTCCAGGGAATATCTGTTGCAGGTATGGGCGGAGGCTATGACCATTTACCGCAGCGGAGAGTATTCCATGAAGTTTTCAAAGGAGATTCAGAGACAGCTGGTGGAGGTTCAGAAAGACTTCATGCCGGAGGACACCGAGGCTGGGCAGATTCAGGGCTTCCTGGAACACTACACCGGCAATGTGGTCTGCTCCAAACAGCTGTTCAAGGAAGCGTTGGGACACGCCTTTGAGGAGCCGAAGCGCTGGCAGCTGCACAACATCAACGAGATCATGAACACGGTGGTGATTGGCTGGAAGCCCTTCTCTAACCCCCGGATGTTTGCTGGATATGGGCGGCAGCGTGGCTGGGAACGGGAGATTTCCGGCAACGAACCGCCCTACAACAAAGGTGGATTTGTGGAGCTAAGCGAGGAAAAAGTCCGTCAGCTGGAGCTGCCAAAGGAGTGGATTGCCTGATTTACAGGGCTTGTTGCCCCGTTGGTTGTCGGCTGGTTGCTAACTTTGTTGTCACAAAAATGGGGGTATGGACACGATAAATGCTCATAAAGCAAGGATTTTTGAGGAGTATCGGTTCTCTGACAACGAAAGCAACGAGATTTCACAAGAAAATTTGAAAAGTAAGAAACGATGGTCAGACGATAGGTTGCAGGTTTTTCGGAGTCTGTTGCCGGACTTTGTTGCTGGCTCCCTTTGTCTGGCTTTTCTGATCTATGGAGGTAGCCTATGGGAAATGAAAAGACAATGATTTGCAGTAAGAAGTGTTTGGATATTCCGGTCTGGCGGCGCTATACCCTGACCATTGAGGAAGCCGCCGGATATTATCATATCGGAGAGGGAAAGCTGCGGATGCTGATTGATGAGCATCCCAACGAGGATTTTTATGTGATGAATGGAAACCGTGCTTTGATCAAACGGGAGAAATTTGAGAGGTATCTGGATCAGGCCACTGCTGTATAATAGCCTTTCAAAAAGTCGATGGCAGATTGCCATTCTTTCATGGCAAAGCTATACGGAGAGCCAAACTTGTGCTATGATAAGAGTGCAAGTCTGGCTCTCCTTTCTTTTAGAGGAGAGATTTCAATGAGTGAAAAAAGACGAGACAATCGCAATCGGATTTTGCGAGAAGGCGAGTATCAGCGCAAGGATGGGAGGTATCGGTTCCGCTATCTGGACGAGGATGGCAAAGAGCAAAATGTGTACAGCTGGCGGCTGGATAAAAATGATCCTATGCCCAAGGGAAAAAAGCGAGAGCCTTCCCTGCGAGAAAAGGAAAAGCAGATTGAAGCGGATCTGTTCGATCACATCGTAACCAACGGTGGAAAGCTCACGGTTTTGGAACTGGTGGAAAAGTATGTGTCCTTGAAAACCGGCGTTCGCCATAATACGGTCGCAGGCTACAAGACGGTGATCAACATCTTGAAAAAAGAGTCATTCGGCAGGCAGCGCATTGACAAGGTGCGCTTGTCGGATGCCAAAGCATGGCTCATCAAGCTTCAGAAGGTGGATGGCAGAGGGTATAGCTCGATTCATTCGATTCGAGGTGTTCTTAGACCGGCATTCCAGATGGCGGTGGATGATGACCTGATCCGCAAGAATCCGTTCGGTTTTGAGCTGGCATCGGTAGTTGTGAATGACTCAGTGACGAGAGAAGCCATCAACCGGAAACAGGAACGGGATCTTCTAAAGTTCATCAAAGAGGATAAGCATTTCAGTAGATACTACGACGGGATCTACATCCTCTTTCACACAGGGCTTCGTATCTCGGAATTCTGCGGACTTACAATCCAGGATGTTGAGTTTGAGGAAATGCGTATCAAAGTAGATCATCAGTTGCAGAGAACATCACAGATGGAGTATGTGATCCAGCAGCCGAAGACAGAAAGTGGCATCCGCTATGTTCCGATGACCGAGGAGGTAGCATCCTGTTTCCGCCGGATCATCGCCAACCGTGTGGTCCCCAAAACGGAACCCATGGTTGATGGATACGTTGGTTTTCTGTTTCTGGACAAGAACGATATGCCCATGGTAGCCCTTCATTGGGAGAAGTACATGGAGCATATTGTCCAGAAGTATAATAAAATCTACCGCATCCAGATGCCGAAAGTAACCCCTCATGTGTGCAGGCACACCTTCTGTTCCAATATGGCAAAATCCGGGATGAACCCCAAGACATTGCAGTACATCATGGGTCATGCAGACATCAGCGTAACGCTGAATACCTACACCCATGTGAAGTTTGATGATGCCAAAGATGAACTGCTGCGTGTGGCGAACGCTTAAAATTGCCCGTTGGTAAAGCGACTTTCTTTACCAACGCCTTTACCAATATTGCAGGAAAAAACATGAGAAATCCTGAGAAGATTCGAGAAGATATCTTCAAAACAGGCGGAAGCTCAGACTGCACAAAAAGTGCGAAAAATCCTGTAATATCAAGCATTTGAGAAGAAATACAGGACTTATGAGGAGTTATAAAAAGATGATAAAAATACTTTTCGTGTGCCACGGCAACATCTGCCGCAGCCCCATGGCCGAGTTTGTGATGAAGGACCTGGTGGAAAAAGCGGGCCTGGATGGACAGTTCACCATCGCCTCCGCCGCCACCAGCACGGAAGAGATAGGCAACCCGGTCTATCCTCCCGTTCGGCGGATGCTGGCACAGCACGGCATCTCCTGCGCGGGCAAGACCGCCCGGCAGCTGCGGCGGGACGAATATGCCGATTGGGACCTGTTCATCGGCATGGATGCCGCTAACCTGCGCAACATGGAGCACATTTTCGGCGGCGACCCGGCCCACAAGGTCCATGCCCTGCTGGACTACACCGCCCGCCCCGGCGAAGTGGCCGACCCCTGGTACACCGGCGATTTCGAAAGCACCTGGCGGGATGTGCAGGAAGGCTGCACTGGCCTGCTGCGTAGTTTGTCCGAGTGAAAAAGAAGGAAAAAGGAGGCCGCGGTTCACAAACCGCGGCCTCCTTTTGATTCAATACACGACCTCCAGCGTGGTGAGCGGACTCTCCAGCTGCCCGTTCGTAAAGGAGCCGATCAGCGCCGGGTCCACCGTGCCGTCCTGGCAGCGGGCGGTGAAATATCCGTATTCCACTCCGCCGTCCGCGCGGTACAGATCGCACTGGACCTGCAAAATACCGTTGGCGCGCAGGAAATAGCGGCAGTCCATCCGCTCCACATCCTCAAAGCGCAGTTCGTGCTCGATGGCAGACATCAGTTCCGAAGCGCCTTGAAGAGCGTTGAATTCTTCCTGGGTGAGTTCAGTGGCGCCGTATTCTCCGTAGGCTCCGTTTTGATAAAACAGATAGGACTGTTTTTCTCCCAGGCCGATCAGACCTCCCACAGCAGGGTCATAAAAAGCGTCATGGGCAAGGGTGGTCAGCAGCAGGTCGCTTTCTTCAGTCATGGACGCTGCGCCCGGCTGCCAGGACACGAGGCAGCGCATTTTTCCCTCCTGCAGCGCCAGAACAGAAAAGAATCTCGTGTCAGTGCCCAGCCCGCGGTTCACCGCCACATGGGTCTCACCGTCCAGCACCAGCGGGTCGAGAAAGCAGCTCTCCATTGACTCCTTATCCTGCTCCGCCAGGGTGCAGGTCTGGCCGTCGCTGCTGCAATACCAAACCTCATAGAGGTGAACATCCGTGTTGAGGCAAACCCCCAGCAGTTCTGCCTCGCCGTCCTGGTCCATGTCCAGATAGAGATGACGCGTCATCTCCCGGCCGGCAGCCTCCTGCAACAGCTCCAGCAGCCTCGCCTCGTCCGGGTCTTCCGGCGTGGGGCGCGGCGCTTCGGCCGACGGGGAAGGGGAGGCCGTTTCAGAAGAGGACGGAGCGGGGAGAGAAGAAACAGGCGCGGCGACGCAGCCTGCCAGCGCGAAAAGCATGCACGGGACAAGGACGACCTGCAAAAATTTTTTCATCTCAAAAAGCCTCTTTTCCCCATTAATAATCGAAGGCATGCTCGCCGACCGTGATTTGCCGCATTAACGTCTCGTCCTTATGGGGTTTGCGAATTTCAATCAAATTCAAAACGGTATAACCACGTTTCCGCAGAAATTCAATCATACGGTGATTGTTGGGATGAACGTAGTTATAAACGGTATCGCCTCCCAAAGAAGCTGAAATTTCTTCTGCTTTGCGATGCAGAGCTGTGGCGACACCCTGGCGGCGGAAATCCGTTTTGACGAAGAGAGATTCGACCCACACAACCCCGCCATCGATACGGCAAACCAGATAGCCGGCATATTCACCATCCACTAGTGCGGCAAACACCGGAAACCGGGCAGAGAGATAGTCTTCCATCTCCTCACGCCCGGCTTCCAGATTGGGTTTTGAGACCACACCTTTATAGGAACGCAATTCTACCCGAAACTGTGCGACCATCTCAGCAAATTCATCATTTGCTTGTCTGACCTCAATAACTTCCATAAAATGCACTCCCGCATTCATTTCTTTCTTGATATGTCAGTCGGTGTGAAGTTTGGACAAAAGCACAACGCACTCGAGCATTGTCCCGGATTCCAAGGGCAGTTCTGTTACTTCCTGCCCATTCACAGGAACCGGAAAATTGAACACCATGTTCCTGATCCAGTTTCCATCCTTCTGTTTTTCTGGATACAGGTCAATTCGTTCAATGAACGCTCTCATAAACTCTTTTTGCTCGATTTCCGTGGCAGCACCGTATACTTCATCGAAGGCCAGCAGAAGTTGGTAAATATTGTCGCCAGAGATTTTTTCCTGCCGGATACTCTGAATCTGGCTCTTTACTTCATCTATCTGTATCTCGATTTCTTCTATTCTACCATACTGTTCATCATATCGCCGCTGCAAATCCAAAATTTTTCTGTCGAAATAGGGATCGTTAATATCCAGCGTGTCCATCTGACGCTCCAGCCTTGCTTTAATGCCCAAGGTCTGACGAAGCTGTGCCTGGAGTGCGACGAGCTGCTTTTCCAAATCCTCGGTATCAACAGATGTCCCTATTTTCGCCTTGATTGCTTTGGAGAATTGCGGGTCATTGACCATAGCCGAAATGATTGCCGCAACCATGCGGTTCATCTCAGTCTGTTCAATGTTCACACGGAATGTGCATTTGTGTCCGGTTGCGCCCAACGTATTTTTGCAGTAATAGTAATAGCGGGTTTTCTTATCCTTACTGTGTGCCTTGGCTATATTTCCATAAAGGCTTTTGCCACAGCAGGGACATTTCAAAATACCGGACAGGATATGTGCGTGTTCCGGGTCAATTACTTTTTCTCTCCTAAAGGCGTTGGCCTTCCGTTTATCCTGTGCCAGGTTCCAATCTTCTTCCGAAATAATTGCCTCATGCTGGCCATCGTAGATCGGGAACTCGTCTTGCTCGACCACGTGCATCTCGTTTCTTGTTCCCAGTTTCTTTTCCGTTCTGCGTCTGCCGTAGGCGATCTTCCCCATGTAAACAGGATTGTCCAGAATATCTTTCACAAAATTGGAAGAAAAGCCGGGGATCGTACCATTCTGACGGATTTTCTTTTTGTATCCGTGGTCATTCAAATACTTCGCAACACCGTTGATCCCATCGTTGGTATGGATATATCTGTCGTAAATAAGCCGTACCACTTCCACTTCATCTTCGGCAATTTCCAATTTACCATCCACTAATTTGTAGCCATACGGGGCAAATCCGCCGTTCCATTTTCCCTCACGGGCTTTCTGCTCACGACCTGCCATTGTCTGCGTCCGAATGTTTTCACGTTCAATTTCCGCCACAGCAGAAAGGACGGAGATCATCAGCTTGCCGGAATCCTTCGAGGAATCAATGCCATCCTCCACACAAATCAAGTTGACACCAAAGTCCTGCATCAGCTGTAAGGAGTTGAGAACATCCGCCGCATTTCTACCAAAGCGAGACAGTTTGAACACCAGTACAAACGAGATATCGTCCTTGCCCTGTTGGATGTCACTCAGCATCCTCTGGAACTCCAGCCGTCCCTGGATGTTCTTGCCGGAGAAGCCCTCGTCAGAATACTCTCCGACAATGGTCATATCTTCATACTCGGCGTACTTCCGCAGCTTATCCTTCTGGGCGTCCAGACTGTATCCATCCACCTGCATGGAGGTGGAAACTCTTGTGTAAATATAGCACTTAGTCCGTCTTTTCATGGCTGGAACTCCTTTCTCCGGCGTGTTTCTGTTCAGCCGGTGATTTTATCAATCCTTCATTGCGGATGTAATACTCCAAAAGACGCAGGACATATTCTGGCGCATGGCGGTTATCCAATTCCCATTCTGTTACTGTTCGATAGGGGATATTAAAAAATTTGCAAAAGTCCTTACGGTTCATACCTGTCATTTCCCGCAGTTCTTTTATTTTGGTTTTGCAGTCCATCGCATCATCTCCATAAATAAAAAACACACGTTGCGTAATTATTATAGCATCGGCCCAACAATTACGCAACGTGTAAATTGTAAACTTTTAAGCAGCGTCAGCAAAAGAACTGCTTTGCTTCGTATCTGGCTGTTTTTGCAAAGAAACAGGAGCAGCCGTCTGGTGCTGCTCCAAAACCTGTTTTCCATATTTCAGCATCAACTTTGTCATTACATCAATGCAGCGGTCAAAAGCCGCATTATATTTCGGATCATCATAGATTTTGCTCAATAGGCCGCTCCTTTCTCCCGTGGCTATCACGGGCATACACATCAAAAACTTCTTTGGGAATTCGATCCAGTACAGCAACAGCGTCAGCATAGTCCCGCCGCAGCTTGGCATCGGCCAGCTGCTTCAAAGTGCTCTCTTGGGTTGCTTTCTCTAGGGATTGCTCTAGCTGAGCGTTCTCCTGTTTCAGCTTTTTGTTCTCCACGGTGGTTTCCGTAAATGCGACCTGATACTTCTTCATGGTGCTGTGCATCTGCTCCACAGCCGGGATATACTGATCCAGTAGAGCTGCAATCTCGGCAGCTCTGCTTTTTGCGTTAAAGGCTCCAATACCGGCCAGCAGTTCCTCCAGCTTGGCTTTTTGCTTGGTCAGTCGGGTCATCTCTTTGAACACTCTAGGCGGGATGTGGTCACGTCCGGTCTGGCTGGCACTTTCCCCACGCTCGAGGTCGGGATATTTCCGCACCATGTGTTTCCAGAACTTGTCCTGCCACTGGGTCAGCTTTTTCTTGTTTCCCACGATCTCCTTGGCGCTGAGCCTGCCATCCGCAGTCAGCGGGACAAAAGAAAGGTGCATATGGGGCGTTTTCTCGTCCATATGCACCACGGCGGATATGATTGTTTTAGGGTCTTGATTTTGCTGGAGAAAGGTCAGCGCCTCTTGAAAATAGGTTCTGATCTCAGATTTCTTGTTTCCCTGAAAGAACTCCGGTGTGGCAGTTACCAGGGCTTCCACGACTCGAACACTGTCTGACCGTGTACGGCAACCCGCTTCCTTGATCTACCGCTCCGCCTCCGCACGATATTTCCGCTGCGGCTCGATCAGATGGAAATTATACTTGCTCCTGCTGATGTCCACATCGGGATTGCTGGCGTATTTCTCTTTGGTGCGCTCGTTGTGGGCTTCAATATTCCCGATCTCCGGCCCTTTGTACTTGGCAAAGCGGAGAATGGCATACTGCGGCTTGCTCATGCTCTGTCCCTCCGTTTCTGCCAGATCAGATCGTAGCCCAGCACGTCGGCCAGCTCCACAACCTCCTTGTAGCGGATGGATTCCCGCTGGAGCTTGGCGGACAGGTTGGAAACACTGTCCGACCAGCCGTATTCCTCATGGAGCCGGTCAACTACCTCCTGCATGGTATATCCGGCCCGGACGATCTGTGCCTTAATCTCGTTGCGTACCGTCATCATAAAAAATCCTCCTAAATTTTCTTGATAAAAAAGCGAAGCCGGTACGCCCTCTGGCATAACCGCTTCGCTGTATGGTAAAAAATCTCCTTGTCACCAAATCCGTTCAGAATTGCCGGTGTGATGTCCTGCTCATAGGTCGCACCTTCCAACTTTTCCGTTTCGTGTGACTTGGCTTGAAACCGTGCATTTTCTCATAATTCCATGCATCCGGTTCACCGGGGCGAGAAGCACGGTTTCGCAAAATGATTTCTTCCAATAGGCAAATACTTTTCGATTTCCACTTGCCTTGATTTAACATGGGGATTTGACCGGTGATTCTGATTGCCATAGCCGCCGAATTGCTATAAAAGGGGGAACAAGGGTCAATCAAAGCGTACGTACGTACACGGTATCAGCGCCGCCATTCCTCCGGCACATCTTCCGGTACGTACGTACGCATCGAATCATCGGAAAACACTGATATATGATTTCTCACCAATACCTCAATCCCCAGAAAGCCACGCACCCGACGTCCGGCTGCGTTGGTCACATTGTTGCAGTATTCCAGATTGTAGCGGCTCTGGCAGGCGATCAGGGCTTCGCTGAAACTGCGGGGTTTCAGGGCAGGCAGGTTGTTCTCGGTGCAGTAAATCTGGTATGCCTCATACAGCTCTTTGGAGCTGGCAGATAAATCGGCTTTCAGGCGAACATACCCGTCAGAATCCAGAAAATCATAGACATTGTTGTTGTCCCGTTTGACTGCCTCCCGGTTTTCTCTGGTGCGGTCACTTTCGGTGAACTTGAAGTTGTTGGCAGCCAGCCGCTGCAAACCCTCAAAGGCCCACAGCAGTATGCCCTCCACCTCGGCCTTCATCTTCTCCGCAAGGTCGGGATCATCCACACGGCCAGCAGGCTTTTCCTTTGTGGTCAGCACCAGCTGACGGCGGTAAAACCCATCACTCCGGTCAAACAGAGCCTGCAAATCTCCGTTGGAGAAGGCCAGCAGCCGGGCGCACATCCATCCCTGATAGCTCTGCTTGCCCTTGCGCTCCAAATCCATCTTGCCCTGGGCAGTGACGATGGATTTTACATAGTTGGTCTGGCGCAGGGCCTCCATCCGCATATCGTCATCCACGCACAGGAGGATATGCTCCAAATCGGCACGAGCAAATCGGTTCTCAGATATTTTCCCGATGCTGCCATCCTTCATGTTGGAGCCGAACAAAACTCCCAGCACAGCGCCGATCTGAGACTTCCCTTCGCCGCCATTGCCCTTGATGACCATCATTCGCTGGCCCTTATTGCTGGGAATCAGACAGTAGCCGATGTATTCCTGCAAGGTGGGAATGTCCTCCGGGTAGAGAAGGTCATCCAGAAATTGCAGCCAGAGGACAGGTTTCGGGGCGTTGGGGTTATAGGCCATAGGGAAGCGGTTGCGGACGATTTCAGGTTTTCCCTCCACAAACCTCCCATCCAGAAAAAGCGTCCCGTTGGAAAGATGAATCCGGTCCGGCTCCGGTGGAAAATCCTCCACCAGCGCCGCCAGCTTCATCAGCTCCACAATGTTGCTGATTTTGCGGGGAATATTGCTGACCGCACAGCATTTCAGCTCCTCAAAAATTTCTCCTCGCAGGGGCAGTTCATCGGTCACGCGGCCTTCGGGTGTGAAAAAAGCCCCGTTTGTGAAGATGATCTTGTGCGTCTGCAAGAACTCATCACAAAACAGGGCTTCGTTGATGTTTTTTCCATCGAACCAGACGGGCATCCCGTCAGGCTGCTTGTTTTTCTTCATGGGTAACTTCCTCCTTTTTCAATCTCTCCAATCGTTCCTCCAAACCGGCGATCAGGCCATCTTTGTTCAGTATTTCTACGATTTTTACCCGCTGTTCCAGCTCGGCGGCAATGAGCAAATCTGCCAGATACTCCACATAGTCCAGCATCTGGCAGGCTTCCACAAACCGGTCATCCAGAACATCTTCCGGTGTCTTGGGTGTGTACTGCACCTTCCAGCTTTCCAGAAGATGCAGATAATCGCACAATACCCGCAGGCAGCGCACCTCATCCTGACGGTATGCTCTCAGCAGGGGGCGTTCCGGTTTGGGCAGGGCGATTGCCGCTGGTGGCTTGTCCGGGTCAATCCCGAAGTCATGAGCCAGCTCTTTAGCCGCCTCGTAGCTGCTCAGACCAAACAACTTCGCCACAAGGTCGATCACGTCGCCGGTAGCTCCACAGCCAAAACAGTAAAAGTACCGCTCGTTCAGCTTCATGCTGGGGTGCCGGTCATCGTGGAAGGGACAACAGGCCATGCCGTTTCGGCTGACGTGCAGCCCATAATAGGCCGCTGCTTCTGGAACACGGACAACTTGTTTTATCAGCTCAAACCATGTCATTACTGCTCACTCCCTTCCGAAAGAAAATCCTGGGTTCCGTTCTTTACCATAGAGCCTCTCTTTCTTGCGCTTCCGGCGCAGCTGTTGTATAATGTTGGTACAGTTCCGAAAAAAGTAATCTGCTTTCAGATTATCCTTTCACTAATAGGAGAAATCCCGGGTGTAAAACGGAACCATTTTTTTGAAAAATCATAAAAAAATTTTGAAGGGGGTGGAGTCATGACGTATCTCACAGATGACGAGCTTCTGGATACCGAAGATGGCTTCACCGAATGGGATGAGGACGTAGCCGCCGGATCGGCGGGGGAAACGCTGGAACAGGCCCTTGCGGAAGAACGCCTGGCAGAGCTGGGAAGCGAGCTGGAGCAGGACGAGCATCCCGTTGATTATGATGCCGAGCTGGAGACTGAGGAAGAAGAAGCGGCTCCGGTCAGCGAAAAGCGACTGAAACGGGAGATCCGGGCGGAAGCCATGCGTCGGCTGGAGGAAGCGGCCCGCACCGAAAGCGATTTCCGGGTGGTCGTGGACGAATGGGACAAGCTGGACCGGAACCGGGAGCGCCGGGAGCGGGACCACGAAAACCTCCGTGGGGATGTGCCGCTGGAATATCAGGCGGTGCCGGAGCCAAAGCTCATCCCCCGATGGATGAACACCCCTGCATACCGGCAGCTGATGGCCGGGAATTTTTTGGACGTCCTATTTGACTGCCCCTATGAGATGCACCAGCTGAGTGCCGACCCTTTTATCTCCGGCATGATCGAAAATCTCAGCGAGGAACACAAGGAAGTCCTGTATTTTCTCTCTTTGCGGCTGTACAGCACCGCCCGTCTTGCCGCCATTCGTGGGCAGTCTGACCGCAACATCCGCAAGCTGCGGAAAACCATCCATAAAAAATTGCAGCGCCAGATGTATGACCATCTGTGCAGCAAGCCGGAAAACGGCCTAACCTTGCGGGAGCGTCGGTTTTTAGAGGAATACTCAAAAATCGCAAAGAAACAGGGCAAGGATGCCGTGATCCGGCGGGAGAACAAGACCAAGCGCAGAAAAAAGAAAAACCGCCCCTGATAATTGGGACGATTAAGGAGAAA